>Ga0308157_10001530_pt1 | contig 46412 bp, 50 predicted proteins | sample PhyBR1_FD_201035 | JGI IMG/M metagenome (GOLD analysis project Ga0308157, IMG submission 201035) | Phyllosphere microbial communities from UC Gill Tract Community Farm, Albany, California, United States - DLSLB.R1 | ecosystem: Host-associated > Plants > Phyllosphere > Unclassified | place: USA... | reverse complement strand
CACCGCGAGCAATGTCGAGCAAGCTGTTGCATTCGTGGTCGCTGGACTTGGCCTCCCCGCGCCAGAGGCCTAACAGTTCATTCAAGCCGAACCCGCTTCGCGGGTCGGCTTAATTCCAGAGTTAGGCGCCATGATCAACATCCCCGAAATCCAAGGCCGAGAGTTCGATTGGTTTGCCCGGGACTCGACCGGGGCGATAGCACTGTTTGCTACAGCGGGTAGCGGAGCTGTTCCGGATTGTGTCTTGGAGGCGTATGAGTTCCACGACAATGCCAATGAACTTATTCCCGTCTTCGGCTGGGGGTCACCGCAAATCTGGGACAGCTATGCAGCTGTCGGGCTTTTCGCATACAACTGGCATGATTCAACCGGTCAGTACCGTCGCGTGGCAAATCCTGCTGGGCCAACGTTCTTGTCTCTCAATGCCGCGCTTGGCGCAATCAAACTCCCCGCATTCTGCGGACAGTTCGCTCACGCCCTTGAGTTGGGTCTTGAAGATCTGCAAGATGGCGCCTAACAGTTCATTCAAGCCGAACCCGCTTCGCGGGTCGGCTTAATTCAAGAGTTAGGCACCATGTCAGTCATTAGATTGCTGCTGGCCTTGCCACTCGCACTTGCTGGCTGCAGCGCAGCCCCTAGTTCGCGACAGATTGAGCAGGACTTTCAATCGCACCACCCGGACTGCAAACTGCTGTCTGTCGCTCCTGGAGAGGGCGACTCAGACAATGTTTATGTGCTTCTAACTATGCAGTGCCAGAGTGGCTCTAAGGAAAGGAGCCAAGCTCTCTATCAGCGGAAAGGCCAAGGATGGGTTCGCACATGGGAGGCGCCAGTCTTGAAGCACCCCATCCAAGATGGCACCTAACAATTCATTCAAGCCGACGCCGCTTCGCGGCGCGGCTTAATTCAAGGTGTTAGGCCGCAATGAAAGTTCTCGCAACTGTCTTCTTAGCTCTCCTCGCCGCAATCTGCGTCTCGGCACCTGCACAAACTGCAGGCATCGAGACCTCGGCCGCTCCCAGCTCGGTTACGGGCACATGGGACTTTGTCGTTTCCGGCGAAAGCCCGCCTCAGTCGTTCAGTTTTGCTCTCACAGACATTCCGGCCGAGACCTGCATATCGGGCACTTGGTACCAAGCACGGCCACTTTCTGCCCCGAACGGCTCAGTGCCCCAGCCAGCCTATCAATACCAATCTGGCAGGCTCGAGATTCTATTTTCTACAGAGCTATGTGACGCCTACACTTCGCTCATTGGCAGCGTCTCTGGCTCCAGCTTCGAGGGTTCTCATGTTTCCTACGGTCTCTTCGGCAGCACTGAGCATGGCAAGGCTAGAGGCACATTGCGGCATTAATCGGTTGCGGCCTAACAATTCATTCAAGCCGACGCCGCTTCGCGGCGCGGCTTAATTCCGGAGTTAGGTGCGCAGCACAGATGGCCGAGTACTCAAAAGACATATCTCCCGTTGGCTGGTATGTGGGCTCTTACCTGCTTCGTTTCATTGAGCTCGACTCCATGGGCAATGACGACCCTGACGGGAAGTTTCTTGTCTGGGAGAACACTGTCATTGTGAGAGCCGGCGACCTAGAGGAGGCTTATGCCAAAGTCGTTGCTATCGCAAAGTCGGGAACCGGTCCATACAAGGGCGGCACCGAGGGAGTGCCAGTTCAATGGGTCTTTGAGGGAATGACTGAGCTCCTGCCTATCTTTGAACCGCTAGAGGATGGCGCCGAAATCATGTGGGCGGAGCATGGGAGCGTCAGACTCAGCGAGCTGAGGCAGCGAGCAAGGTCACTGAGTGAGTTCAAGGAGCACCTAGATGACGAGCGCACCTAACAATTCATTCAAGCCGACTGCCCCTTCGTGGCAGCGGCTTAATTCCGGAGTTAGGTGTCATGAAAAGATCAGCGCGATCACCAGAGCTTCAAATAGAAGCCGAGTTGCTCTCTACCGTTGGTGCGCGACAGCTCCCAGACTGGCGCCCTACAGTGCGGCCAATAGACTCAACCCCTGATGCGCTGGCTCTTGGCGTGGTGTTTGCCTCTTCGCCCCCGCGCGCCATCGGCGGCGAGCGCTTCGCTGCAAGTATCGTCGCACTCGCTTGGCCAGACCCCGCAACTGACTGGCTGCACCAACTGGGAGCAACGTTCGTCCTGCTGGAGGGTGCGACCATGGTCGGGCACGGCTGCGTACTTGCTGTTGGTGGCGTCACCGGCATTGACGCCTAACAGTTCATTCAAGCCGAACCCGCTGCGCGGGTCGGCTTAATTCCTGAGTTAGGCGGCCAGGGGAGTTTCATGAGGATCACAATCCTGTGTATCGGTATCGCCCAATTGGCCGCGGCATACTGCAGTTATGGTTCGTCCTGTGGACCGGAGAGGCCTCACTTCATCTCGGATCACCCATCCGTAACCACGGCGACATCTCTCATTGGATTGCCGATCAATCGCAACAATCCGCAGCATCCTATCTACATGAGGCGACGCTTCAAGTTATCGACACATTGCGATTGAGCCTGGACGTTAATTTGCTTTTCGGCGCACTTCTCCTTGCGCTCGGCTGTGCAACGCTCTGCATCTACTTTCTTAGCGCTCAGCGCCTGCACCCCGGGGCGCCGCCTAACAATTCATTCAAGCCGAACCCGCTTCGCGAGTCGGCATAGTTCCGGAGTTAGGTGCCATGACGAGGATTGTCGGAGCCGCACTTCTACTATTACCAAGCCTCGCGCTTGGGCAGAACTGCTCGTGCAACCCTGTCGAGTCCAAAGCCCAATGGACCAGGGGCCTGTTCCAGGGATCTACATACGTTTTCTTTGGTCGTGTCGACTCCGTTGCACCGCCGTTTCTTGGCGCCAACGAGACTCGGGACCAACCCACTGTTACACCCCTTCGCCATTTCAAGGCAACCTTCCCCGGCGGCGAGCTTCGCGGAGCAGACTGCGGGTCAGCTGTACTCCCAGGGGAGACGGCGGTTTTCTTCGTTGACGGTTACAACCGCATCAAGTCATGCTCAATCGGAGTTAGCGGCATCACCCCCCAGGAAATTCAGTCCAGTGTCATCCAGCTCTCCCGGCATGGCACCTAACAATTCATTCAAGCCGAACCCGCTTCGCGGATCGGCTTAATTCCAGAGTTAGGCACCCAAGGAAGCAATCCTCATGACCAAGGAAGAAGCTGAAAGCCTGAGTCTTGTTCTTTTGCGCGTCGTTGGCACACTTGATCAAACTGCCTCGTTCGTGCGAGACAAGAACGAATCCGCAAGCTGGGACAGATATCGGCAAGCTGTAGGTCGTGCCATGGGCGTAGTAGCTTTGGATCTGGCGGAGCCGCTTTGGGAGCGCTTTCCCGAGCTTCGTCCTGAGCAACTCGGTGGCGCATACAAAGTTCATAAGAGCATATATGAGCCACTTTTCTATGATCCTGACTCAGGTGCCTAACAATTCATTCAAGCCGAACCCGCTTCGCGGGTCGGCCTAATTCCAGAGTTAGGCCTTCGCATGACAGAACAACACAATCCTTACGCCGAGCCAACCGCGCATAGCGCAGTTAAGCCCCGCGCAAGATTCTGGCCAAGCCAGTTTCTTGCCGCGTCTTGTGCAGCACTGAGTTCCATCGTTCTGTTGTACTTGCTCTGGGAGCGAAAATACTTTTCAGATCAGACAAATGATCCGGCCTTACTTGTGGTTGCCCTACCATATTTGCTGGGCGTAAGCCTCGCCGCAGGCTTGGCGCTGTCCTTTTCAGCAAACATAAACAGGCTTCGTGCAGCGCTTTTCGGACTGCTGCTTGGGCCCGTATTTGCAGTTGCGGCTTACATTCTTTACCCATTGGCACGTAGGGCAGCTGCGGCCTAACAGTTCATTCAAGCCGACGCCGCTTCGCGGCGCGGCTTATTTCCGGAGTTAGGCATCAGATGGACACCGCCCCAAAACCATCACCTTACCGCTGGAGGACTGCGGTACGCCGGCACTTGCCCTGGTTTCTTATCGACCTTGGCATCGCAGACAAAGGTATGAATTGCGAGGCGGCCGGTGGGGCGCATGCTTGGTACAACATGGACGACATGAGCAGCGGGTGCTATCACTGCAAGGTCACCCGGGCCGGTCGCCTGTGGGAGTCGGCTGATGCCTAACAATTCATTCAAGCCGAACTCGCTGCGCGAGTCGGCTTAATTCCAGAGTTAGGCGCTATACGGATGCTTAGCCAACTTCTAGATTCCTGGCAGTTCAACTTTTGGCGGGGCCTCGCCAGCCTTTGTGCTGGTTTGCTAGTCATTTCACCCTGCCTGTTGGCCCCAAGCTTGCGGCGCAAGATCCTCAAGGCCGACCTAGACATCGAGGCTATTGGATTGATCGCACTGGCAGTCGCTATCGTTGCCATTGGGTGCTACAACTACTTCGGCGGCACTAGTGGCGCCTAACAGTTCATTCAAGCCGAACTCGCTGCGCGAGCCGGGGGTGAACCCTACACCTATGGCAGCCCACGTGTACACGCTGCACTGAAGCGAGCTGGAGAGATCATCGGGCGTCGCCGCGTTGAGCGATTGATGCGTCTGGAACGCATATCTGCGCGTTCGGCAAGCGTGTACAAGCAACGCCCCGGGCTCAAGCGATTCCTGGCCAGCATAGGAAGCCATGCCCATCTGGTGGACAACACAAAGCCTGACCGAGTGTGGGTCGGCGATGTCACCTATTTGAAGGTCGCGGGCCAATGGCGATACTTGGCCACAATGATGGACCGCTGCTCCAAGCATTTGCTTGGCTGGTCGCTTGGAAAGGATCGTACCTTGGCGCTGACCAAGCGCGCATTGGCTTCTGCCCTGCGTACCCGACGACCCACGCCAGGAGCCATCTTTCACAGTGGTCGCGGGATCGAGTTCCTGGGCAGCGAATTCAGACGAAAATTGCAGCGCGCTGAACTGCGGCAGTCCGCCAATCGACCTCGTCGCATGACCGACAATGCACATATGGAATCGTGGAATAAGTCCATGAACGCCGACTTCTGTCACCAGCGCACATTTGAAACCGACCGGTCCCTGCTGGCAGCCATCCGCAGCTATGTGGATTTCTAAAATAACCAGCGCCTAAAACTCCGCTCTGGGGTATAAAACACCAGTGGAATTCGAGCGCACCTGCCATTGACCAACAGGTGTCCACTTTCTAGAGGGAAGTCCCCGCCGCTTCGCGGTGCGGCTTAGTTCCAGAGTTAGGTTACGCAGATATGACGTCACGCACTGAAAAGGCGAGAAGAATGGAGGTCCGGCGCAAGATCGGATCCCGCTCGCTGCATGATCCTGCAGGTCCCTTGGCCCTCCCGCGCGGCCCACAGTACCTAATGGCGCACGCCTGCTTTCAATGTCGCCTGAGCTTTAAGCGAGTACTCCGCATAGATGGATCACCGTCGCCCTGTCCCACGTGTCGCAAGCCACTCTCGGAGATGGGCCGCGGCTTCAGAGCTCCGCTGCGGCACAATCTTGACGGTTGGAAGGCGGTGGATCTTCTGTACCAGGCCGGTTTTCGCTTTCCGTCAACTACGCGTAGGGCAACGCCCTCTCTCCCGGTCAACAGCCGCGAGGTCGCAAAGTTCATTGCGGACAACCCGTTGCACCCATATCGCCTGGGCGCAACCTAACAATTCATTCAAGCCGACGCCGCTTCGCGGCGTGGCTTAATTCCAGGGTTACTCGCCATGCCAAAGGTCGCCGCAATCTGCTACAGACTTTTCCAGGGCGAGGAGCCAGCGGTCGATGCCGCGCAAAGAGGCGAAGAACATGATTTTGGTGGAGAGCTCGTGCTCACCTTTCAGGACGGTCAGAGGTGTTTCGTTTCCTGGGTTGGGGAGCCTGTCCAGTACGCTATTGGGACAAGCGACTCGTCGCACTTTGTGCCAGATGCCAATCTCGTGGACTATGACGTCTCTAACACCGCCATATGGGCGGGATTGCTAGGCCAGGATGTTTCTCTGAGCTTTGCCGGTGCGGACAACCAGGTTCTGAAGGTATCGTCCCCAAAGGATCACCTATTGCTGTGCTCATTCGAGCGAGGCCATTGGTGGGCTGATGAGGTAATGGTTTGCAAGCAGGCACCAGCACCGTATGGCGCCTAACAATTCATTCAAGCCAAACTCGTTTCGCGAGTCGGCTTAGTTCCAGGGTTAGGGCATATGGGAAGAACCTGTGAATCGTCCATGCATCGCGCGCGGCTCCTCGCCAGCGAGGTGGCAGTTTGCTACTACTGCTTCAGCGAGTTCGCGCCCAGCTTTGTTACCAAATGGTGTGACGGCGATGATCAGGATCAGACGGCAATCTGCCCACACTGCGGTGTGGATGCCGTGGTCGGCTTTGATGGGCCCATAGATACCGCGTGGATAAAGGCCGCCCATGAACACGGTTTTGGCTAGCGTGGACCCTAACAATTCATTCAAGCCGAACTCGTTTTGCGAGTCGGCTTAATTCCACGGTTAGGCATCAGATGGAACTCGCCTGGATCTTTAGCGGCCCAAATTCCAGCTTTTCAACCGTCTTTTCAAGCGAGCAGCTGGCGGTGAAATGGGTTGAGCAAGGTGGTCTTAGCGGTATGCTTACTCAGTGCGTACTAGACACACCAGTGATCGATTGGGCCGTCCAGTCAGGTTGATTCAGTCCTTCCAAACCACACCACGGAAGCTCGACCTTCATCCGATCATCTGCCTCGGCATCACAATTCCATAGACATTTCACAGACGGCGTGGCTGATGCCTGACAGCTCATCCAAGCCGATACCGCTTGGCGGCGCGGCTTAACTCAGGAAGTTGAACCTCATGATCAGGGTCCTTGCGTTGATTGTGCTCTTTCTATCCGGGATCTTCGCTGTTGTCGCCAGCGACCCTCTGGACACTGCGCTCTGGAATACTGAAAGAACTGCCGCGGCGGATGCCACGCCTGGAAAGTCGGGAACACGCATAGTTGCTTTCCTGAAACAACAAGATGGATCGTTTCTGGAGATCGACCTGAGCCAAGTAGAGGGGGGCAATTTTGGCAAGCTCGGTTGGACCAGGGCCGACTGTGATCATTTCGAGACCAAGCCAGTCGAATGGCTCCCTCGACAAGACGATTTGCTCCAGGTAAAGATCCAGACTCAGGCTTGGCGCGCTGGTCAGCGATATACGGTCTCGGAATCAGTGGCTCTCCGCCGGGACGGCACAGTTCTCTGGAGGTAGAGCATGAGGTCTGATATTTCATTCAAGCCTAAGCCGCTTCGCGGCGCAGCTTAGTTCAGGTGGCAGGCCTCATGCCGCATGCTTGAACTACTCACAAACGCTTGTTACGACGGCGGCAATCTTCGGCACGTTCGCGAGATCCTGCTTGATCCAAATTGTCCACCCATCATGGCCGTAGAACTGCAGTTCGACACGCTTACGATCTCGCTTTCTGCCGTAGCTGGCGACGACACAATCACACTCACTTCTGGCTCGTACCCAGACCCTTCCGTCAAAGCATAAGCTCTCCATGGGCCTCTTGCATTGGCAAGCCGTTGCATGGGCTCGGCTTATGACCAATCAGCAGGGCTATACGGATGGAGCCAGGCTTGAGTTCGGCGATCCTGACAACCAGCAATCGGTGATAGTTGAGGTTGTCGCAGGAGCATCGAGTCTCTGCATCTAGTTTGGACCCCGGCCAAACTGTTAGGGATCACCGCATGACACCCTGGAAGGAAGTGGAGCGGCGTTTCTCCAGCGCAACCCGCGGGCACGCGTTGGAATGACACGCATCGCGACCATGCCGCTGTCACTGCGACTTCCTCCAATCTGTCGCAGCAGAAACAGCTATAAAGCGCGTCACTTCTCCATGGCTGGCTTGCTAGATTCTTGTCCTGGTCCTTACCGCACTCCGCTCAGCAAGATATGACCATCATCACGCCGACATCTGACGGTGAGCTCCGACGCTGCGATCAAGGCACCTGCGCATTCCCGGCCAGCCCGGCGCTGATACCCGCGCCCATAGGACGTTCCCATGTCACTTGAGATAACCCGAACACTTCTTCCTTCCAGGATTACCGCCACCGATCTCGATCGGGGGCAATTTTTCAATGCCCAGATGCGCACGGGGGGAATACTCGGACGCCACTGGATCAGCGTGTTGCAGCTGCTTACGGATGACGTGGTCCGGTTCGACATCCAGACCCAGCAGATCGACCCGAACTTCGGTCCGAGGCACGCCATCAAGATCCGGCATGTATGGATAGACGACAAGAATGGCGCATTCACGGTAAAGCTCGACTACCTGCACGACAGCAACGTATCGCCCATCTACGAGGAGAAGGACATCGAGCGCCGTCTCGACTCCGGTAGCGTCAAATACGAAGGGCAGCCCCACTCTGTGGAAGTGCGTATCAAGGAAGCATCTTTCAGCTCCGACTACTTTTCGATGCTGGGGGACGAGTTCTACCAGGCGTGAGTTCCATGCACCCCTGATCACCGTCGGCGTCGGAAGGTGGGGCCGCACTCCTTGGCCCGCCGGTGCAATCTGGAGCACCGGCCGCCGTGGCGCGTACAGTGGCCAAAGACGGCGGTGCGATGCCGACTGGCATCGCGCCGCCGTCTACCGTCACCAATGGCCCACGGGGTACGCATGAACCGCATCGATGACTTCTTTGCCCGCTACCAGCAGGCCGCCAATACCTTTGACCCTGTCCTGACGGCGTCGTTGTACACCCGGGAATTCCTGGCTGCCGACCCCAACGGCGTCAGCTGCGGACGCAATGATCCTGCGTTGGCACGCGCCATGTCGGCACGTAGAACGCTGTTCGATGCGCTGGGGTTCCAGCAGGCAAAGGTGCTGGATGTGGTTGCCACTACGCTGGATGAGCATTACACGATGGCCAAGGTTCACTGGTTCATGCGCTTTGCCAAGGCCGGTGGCCCGGTTCGGGACTTCCGGTTCTTCATCACCTACTTCCTGTACGACCCCGGCGACGGGCCGAAGGCTGCCTTCTGGATTTCCCATGAGGACGAGCAGCGCGTCATGCGCGAGGCGGGCTTGATCGACGAAGCCGGCAATCCGCTGTGAAGCCTGATCGGCAGCTTGGCAGGCGGAGCGGCTTGCGCCACTCTTGGCATGTCCCGGCACGCAGCCGGGTAGAACGGAGACGGCGATGAAGCGTGTAACCGGCATTGGCGGCATTTTCTTCAAGGCAGCCGACCCCAAGGCGCTCAGTGCGTGGTATCGGGACCATCTGGGCCTGGATGTCAGCCAATGGGGCGGCGCCATCTTCCCGTGGGGCGGTGACGGCAGTGCCGAGGGCCTGACCATCTGGAGTCCATTTGCCCAGGACACGGACTACATGGCGCCCAGCAGCGCGCCCTTCATGATCAATTTCCGCGTCGATGACCTGGATGCCCTGCTGGCAGCATTGCGCAGTGAAGGTTGCCAGGTACTGGACAAGACCGATGCCTCCGAGCAGGGCAAGTTCGGCTGGGTGATCGACCCTGAAGGCAACAAGGTTGAACTGTGGCAGCCGGCCAGCTGAGGACAAGCGGCAACTCCTGACCATTGCCTGCCAGCGCGGGCTCTGGAAGAATCGGCGGGCCCATATGGCGGCAGGGAGCCGGACCATGGAATCGACCGATGCCAGACCGCACAGAGGCAATGACAAGCTTCTGAAAGTCCTGTGTGTGCTGTTTGGCTGCGTGCACATGATCGACTTCCTGTTCTACGGACAGGGCCTGCGCAACCTGCTTGGCGGTATCGGCTTCGCGCTGTTGGCACACTCGATCCATCGGCGACCTGAAGCTGACACTGCGGGCCCGGTGCCAAACCGCGTGGTGAGTACGACGGCGGTAGTACTGGTGCTGGCCTCGACCGCGATGCAATTGCTGGGCAGCTTCGGCGGAACCTGACCATCCGCCGTTACACCTTCAAGGAGAGAAGTGCATGGCAACCAAAGATTCGAGCGCAACCGTCACCTTCACCTTCAAGCGCTCCACGCTGTGGCTGTGGGCCGCGATGCTCATGTTTGCCGTTATCTGGCACGAGCGGGCCAACCTGTTTGATTTCTATGATGGCGTCATTGCCGGCTACAACAGCAGCGAGGTCGAACATCGCTGAGCGATTTCGCCTTCTGCGTGGAAGGCGCCGCCAGCAGGTTTCCGTGGCAATGTCTCCGCAGGAGAGAGCGAACAATGATGTTCCTGATCGGCCAAGGCCAACGGGTGGTCGCTATCGGTCCGCACGAACAGCGCCATTGCCCACGGTGCAATGCGCAAACTGCATTTGAGCCGCAGCTGAGTTACAAGTTCGGCCAATTCGACCTGCTGTTTGGCTTCGTCTATGAAAAGCGCTATCAGCTGGCGTGTACGCAGTGCAATCATGGTTGGATCCTCGATACGCGCGATACAGAGCGCTCGCTGCAGCACAATCCCATCCCCTTTCATTTGCGTTACGGCGCCTGGTTGCTGGCGCTACTGCTGGCAGGTGCAGGCGCCGGAGCTGCGGCTTTGCACGGCCTGCCTTGAGCGCGTTTGCGTCTGCATATACCCCGCCGCCAAGCACTGATGAGGACTGGTCACTTCGGCGATGATGACGCGCTCCCGTATGCTCTCACTCGCTGCGGATGACGTATCCGTTGCAGCACGTGATTTCATTCGTGTGCTTTCTGTTCGCGCCACGAAGATGCCTGATAGCGGCCGATGGCCGGGTTCATTCCCGCCAGGCTGCTGGTTTCGGCACAGAGTCTGTAGGAGGACTTCATGCAAGTCGGGTTCCCGGCTCGGATTTTTGCCGTGCCCGACTACGCACGCTTCACCAACCATCGCCTGTGCGAAGCAGCGATACAACGCCGCGAACTGATCCAGCTCCAGTTGCTGCCCAGCGAACTTGGCGGCGGCAACGAGGCAAGCAATCTGGTTTTCGTCCCACCGACAACGGCTGAGCAGAAACGCTGGATCGACCAGCACTCGATCCTGCCGCTGTTCAGCGCGGGCAAGCTGCAGCACTACAACGCGCAGCCGGTGTTTCGCGGTAGCAGCCTGGTGCCGGTGGAAATCACCCTGCACGCCCATGATCCTGCCGGATTCTCCACAACGCTTTGCATCTGGTGACGCGGGCGCGATCCAGTGCGATAGCGCGCCTGTGCGCCTGTCTTGGTGCCGGTGCTCCGGGGGGATTGCGTGGCCCCCCGCGAAAGCCGCTTATGATCCACCCGAAGGTTCCTGCGGCAGGAGCCATTGTTGGCGGGGTCCTGGATGCTGACCGGAAGTTGTCATTGCGGCGCAGTGCGTTTCCAGTGCGAAGGCACGCCGCAGCAGGCCTACGAATGCAATTGTTCGCACTGCAGCCGCAAGGGTTTCCTGCTTTGGTTCATACCGCGCCAGGACCTGCGGATTGAAAGCGGTGAAGAGACGCTGACGATCTACACCTTCAATCGTCACGCAATCCAGCATAAATTCTGCCCCACCTGCGGATGCCAGCCCTTCGGCCTGGGCACCTCGCCCGATGGCAGCCAGACTGCAGCGATCAACCTGCGTTGCATCGAGGACCTTGATCTGTCCGCCGTTGAACGCGTGGCGGTGGACGGCAGGTCGCGCTGAGCATGCGCATCCGCGATGAAACCGCCGACGATGTCGAGGCCATCAGCGCATTGACGCGCGCGGCGTTCGCTACCGCTGCCCACAGTAGCGGCAACGAGGCCGATATCGTGCTGGCCTTGCGTCGGCGCGGGCGCTTGAGTGCTTCCCTGCTGGCCGAGGAAGATGGGCACCTGTTGGGCCATGTCGCGCTGTCGCCGGTGACATTGAGCGATGGCAGCGCTGGCTGGTATGGATTGGGGCCGATCTCGGTGCTGCCCGCATCCCAGGGCAAGGGCATTGGCAGTGCGTTGATGCGGGCTGCCATCGCACGCCTGAGACAACTCGGCGCCGCCGGCTGCGTGCTGCTGGGCGAGCCGGCGTACTACCAGCGCTTTGGGTTCCGCTGTTTTTCTCAACTGCAGCTGCCGGGTGTACCCGCGCGGTACTTCATGGCGCTGCCGTTGGACGGCGATGTACCGGCGGCGGTGGTTTCGTATGACGCGAGCTTTGCTGTGGTCGCCGGGGAGTGAAGCTCGGCTGTTGAAACTCCCGGGTGCGCTTCGCTTACCCGGGCTACTTGGGGCTTTGGCGGTTGCTGCTGTCTTTCACCCCTCAGCGAGAGGCCGCTTACCGGGGCAATAGGCCCAGTTCAGCCAGCACCGTCTGGGTGGATTCGCCGATACCGTCCAGATGCGGGTTGATACGCCCCGGTTCGTTGGCGAACTTGATCGGGATGCCCAGGTGGGTACCGCCCTGCACATCGGTCCAGACCATCTCTCGCGCACGCGTATGCGGATCGTTGAAGGCCTCGGTAAGCGTCTTGACCGGTGCCCAGCACACATCGATGTCGTGCAGAAACAAGGTCCATTCCACCAACGTGCGGCGTGAGAAGGTCTCCGCCAGGAATTCCTTTACCGGATCCTGACCGGGGCCAGGCGGCAGATGGCATAGATGGATCAGATCGGCGCGACCCAAAGCGTTGAGCAAGTTCTCGGCGAACTTGTGCTCGGCACCACCCAGTGCAATCCAGCGGTCATCGGCGCAGCGGTACAGCTTGTACAGCGCATTGCCGCCCCAGCTGCGTTCTTCCTTGATCACCGGGTCGCGGCCCAGCGCGAACGGCGGGCCCAGCACATTTGGCAGCCAGGCCATCAGCGCGTCCTGCATCGACAGGTCGATGTAATCGCCCTCGCCGGTGCGCTCGCGGCGGAACAAGGCCATCAGGATGCCGTTGAGCGCCATCAGCGAGCCGGCCATATCGGCCACCGGCATATGTGGCATGGCCGGCGTGCCATCCGGCGCACGGTTGAGGCTGACCACGCCGGTATCGGCCTGCATGGCCAGATCGTGTGCGGGGCGGTTGACCTTGGGGCCGGTCTGGCCGAAGGCACTGATCGCGCAGTACACCAGCCTGGGATTGATCGCCTTGCAGCTGGCGTAGTCGATGCCCAGGCGCTTGGCCACGCCGGGGCGGAAGGCTTCCACCACCACGTCGGCCCATTCCACCAGCCTGGCGAACGCGGCCTTGCCGGCTTCGCTCTTCAGGTCGAGCACGATGCAACGCTTGCCGCGATGGGTGTTGCGGAACCAGGTGCTGACCCCGGCCTGCTTCAGGCCGACCTCGCGCACCGGTTCGCCGCTGGGCGGTTCGATCTTGATCACCTCCGCGCCGTGGTCGGCCATCACCATGGTCAGGTGCGGGCCGGGCAGGAACAGCGACAGGTCCAGTACGCGTACGCCTTCAAGCTTCATCATCAGCTCCGTTGCCTCACGCGCCGAGCAGGCGCGCGCGGTCTACATCGTTGTAACCAAGCTCGCGCAGCAGGGCGTCGGCATCGGCGTTGAGCGGCGGGCAGGCGTTGCCGCTCAGGCGCTGGCCATCGAGCTTGATCGGATTGCGCAGCAGGCGTTGGCTGCCGCTTGCATGCGCCACGTCCTGCAACATGTCGACATCGCGCACATAGGGGTTGTCCAACGCCTGGGCGATATCCAGTACCGGTGCGATCGGAATGCGGCCGGCGAACAGCTGCGTCCAGTGCGCGGTTGGCTGGGTGCCGAGGATGGCATCGACCAGCACGGTCAATTCCTCGCGCACCTTGCGGCGCTCGGCGAAATTGGCGAAGCGCGGCTCGGCGGCCCAGGCCGGATTGCCAATGCCTTCGACAAAGGTCTGCCAGAATTTCTCCAGCATGCACATCACCATCACCCAGCCATCGGCGGTGCGGTAGACCTGGCACGGCACGGTGGACGGATGCGCGCTACGCGACAGGCGCTCGGTGCGGTGGCCTTCGTTGAGGTACCAGGTGGCCGGGTAGCTGAGCTGATGCAGGGCCACATCGAACAGGCTGACATCGACATCGCGGCCCTGGCCTGTGCGCATGGCACCGATGATGGCGGCCAACAGGCCCATCGACAGGGTGGTGCCGGTCATGAAATCGACCATGGACAGGCCGAAGCGTGCCGGCGGCGCATCGGGTTCACCGGTCAACGCCATGAAGCCAGCCTCGGCCTGCATCAGATAGTCATAGCCCGGCCACGCCGCGCGCTCGTTGTCGCGGCCGTAAGCGGACAGATGGGCACAGACGATCTTCGGGTTGAGCTTGGACAGCGTGGCGTAATCCAGGCCGAGCTTGCCGGGCTGATCGCCACGCAGGTTGTTGAGTACCGCGTCGGCGCTGGCGACGAGCTTTTCGAACACTTCGCGGCCTTCGGCGGCCTTCAGGTCCAGGCGCAGCGAGCGCTTGTTGAGATTGAAGGTCTGGAAGAACAGGCTGTCGCCTTCGCCCAGGAAATATGGGCCGGTGGCGCGCGATACATCGCCGCCGGGCGGGGATTCGATCTTGATGACTTCGGCGCCGAGGTCGGCCAGGTGCATCGAACCGTAGGGGCCGGCACCGTACTGTTCGACGGCAAGGATGCGTAGTCCCTGCAGGGGAAGGTCTTTCATGTGTGGCCTCTGGTTTGTAAAAAGCACCGCGGCTGGTTGAGGACCGCGGCGAAAGAGATGCTGTTTCCCTTCTCTCTTCGGGAGAAGGTGCCCCGAAGGGGCGGATGAGGGGTGGATCTGCTGCTGCCGGTGCTTTGGCTTTGGCTTTTGGCTTTTGCTTTTGGCTTTTGCTTTTGGCTCTGGCTTCTGGCTGTTGCTTTGCTTCATCCCTTCTCCCGCTTGCGGGAGAAGGTGCCCAAAGGGCGGATGAGGGGAGCTTCTAGCTTTGCTTGTAGAGCTTCCCCTCACCCCAACCCCTCTCCCGCAAGCGGGAGAGGGGCTACTAGGGCTCTGGTCTGCTTGGGCTTTCAGATCTTGTTTCTGGCTACCAGTTGCTTGGCAATGATGATGCGCTGCATCTCGTTGGTGCCTTCACCAATGCACATCAGCATGGCGTCGCGGTAGAAGCGCTCGATGTCGTATTCCACCGAGTAGCTGTAACCACCAAAGATGCGCATGCCTTCCTGCGCGCAATACGCGCCGGTTTCGGTGGCGAAGTACTTGGCCATACCTGCTTCCATGTCACAGCGCAGACCCTTGTCATAGGCATTGGCGGCGCTCTCGATCAGCAGCTTGGAGGCTTCGACCTTGGCGGCCATCTCGCCCAGTTTCAGCTGGATGGCCTGGTGCTCGGCGATGGGCTTGCCGAAGGTCATGCGCTCCTGCGCATAACGTACCGACAAACGCAGCGCGCCTTCGGCAATGCCGCAGCCACGTGCGGCCACGTTGATGCGGCCCAGCTCCAGGCCACCCACCGCGTGCTGGAAGCCCTGTCCTTCCACACCGCCGAGCAGGCAGTCGGCCGGGACCTTGTAGTCCTGGAATACCAGCTCGCAGGTATCGATGGCGCGGTAACCGGACTTCTTCAGCTTCTTGGCGACGATGAAGCCCTCGCCCTTCTCGGCGATGAACATGGTCATGCCCTTGTGGCGCGGCTGCGCCTCCGGGTCGGTCTTGACCAGCAACAACACCATGTCGCCATACATGGAATTGGTGATCCAGGTCTTGGCGCCATTGATGACGTAATGGTCACCCTCGCGCTTGGCAACACTGCGGATCGCCTGCAGGTCGGTACCGGCGTTGGGCTCGGTCAGGCCCAGCGAGCCACGCAGCTCGCCGGTAGCCATGCGCGGCAGATACTTGCGCTTCTGCTCTTCGGTACCGCAACGCTCGATGGCCGCAGCCATGATCAGGTGCGAGTTGAAGATGCCGGTCGGCGCCATCCATACCGCCGACACCTTGATCACGATCTTGGCGTAGATGCGTGCCGGCAGGCCAAGGCCACCGTACTCGGGCGAAATGGTGGCACCAAACAGGCCCAGGTCCTTCATCTCCTCGACGAGGTGATGCGGGTACTTGTCTTCCTGGTCGTACTCCTGCGCGATCGGGGCAACGGATTTCTCGACCCAGTTGTCGATCGAATCCAGCAACGCCTGCTCTTCATCAGGGCCCCACAGCTGTTCCTGTTCAGTGCTCATCATCGCGTCCTCAGTAGTTGACCTTGTCTTCCACCGAGTGACCCTGCTTGGCGATCAGCATGGTGCGGCTGAAGCTGCAGATCAGCTTGCCGTCCTGGTTGAAGCCATCGGTCTGCACGGTGACGATGCCGGCGCCCGGACGCGACTTGGACTCGCGCTTGTCCAGCACCTTGGACTCGGCCACCAGGGTGTCGCCGACAAACAGCGGGTGGGTCATCTTGATGTCGCTCCAACCCAGGTTGGCCACCGCCTTCTGGCTGACATCGGTGACGCTCATGCCGACCATCAGTGCCACGGTGAACGGCGAGCAGACGATGACCTTGCCGAATTCCGAGGCCTTGGCGTATTCCTTGTCGAAGTGCATCGGATGGGTATTCATCGTCAGCAGGGTGAACCAGGTGTTGTCGGTTTCGGTGATGGAGCGGCCGGGGCGGTGCTCGTAGATGTCGCCGACATTGAACTCTTCGTAGTAACGGCCAAAGGTTTCGCGGAAGCGGTTTTCGGAGATCTTCTTGACGTTCTGAACCATGACAATGTCCTTTTGGAGCGGGTTGGGCTGGCGCTGGGCGCAGCTTGGTCAAAGAGGGGCGTGAATCAGGCGTTCAATGGAGCGGTGAGGTCAGCCGGCGCGCACGCCAAGCGCACCCAGTGCGATGGCGCGTTCGGCGGCGATTTCGATGGGTCGGTCCACCAGCTTGCCGTCCAGCTGGATGGCTTCGCCGCCGCTGGCAGCCAGTGCCGCGACCACACGTTGGGCGCGGTCGTACTCGGCAGCGGTGGGCAGGTAACGGGCCTGGATGGGGTCGACCTGTGCCGGATGGATGGCGGCCTTGGAAGTGAAACCCAGGTCGATGACGCGATCGGCTTCGCTGACCAGGCCGGCCTCGTCCTTGATGTCCAGGTAGGGCACGTCCATGCAGGCGACGCCGGCTTCGGCGGCAATCGTTGCCAGCTGCACGCGCGGATGGAAGAAACTCTCCCAGCTGGCGCGGCCACGCAATGCAACGATGTAGTCGAAGCCACCAAACATCAGCGCCTGCAGGCGTGGAATGGCGGTGGCCAGCGCGCGTGCATCCAGCAAACCCGCCGGCGTTTCGATCTGCGCGATGAAGGCGGTATCGATTGCGGCCAGCGCGGCATCGGCCTGCTGCAGCTCGGCCACGGTTTCGACCTTGGGCAGCATGACGAAGGCCGGCTTCAGGCCCGAAGCGGCGAGCGCCTTCAGGTCTGCCTGGCCCAGTTCGGTGGACAACGGGTTGATACGCAGGCCGATCTCGCTGCGGCTCTGCGGCAGTTCGGCGAGGAAGGCGAACAACGAGGCACGCGCGCTTTCCTTGTCGCCTGGGGCAACCGCATCTTCCAGATCAATGCAGACCTGGTCGGCACCGGTGGCCACGGCCTTGGCGTAACGCTCCGGGCGCGAGCCCGGTACGAACAGCAGGCAGCGGCGCGGGTTGTTGATTGCAGTGCTCACGGCGCACCAACCTGGGAGGCGAAGTGTTCGGCGATCTGGCGGCGCGTTGCGTACCAAGTGCCCGGCTTCTGTGCCACGTACTGCAGGAATTTCTCGAACGCACCGATGCGGCCCGGGCGGCCGATGATGCGCAGGTGCAGGCCCAGCGACATCACCTTGGGGCTGTGCTCGCCTTCGGCGTACAGCGTGTCGAAGCTGTCGATGGCGTAGTCCAGCCAGTCCTTCGGCAGGTAGGACGGGGCCACCCACATTTTCATGTCATTGGTGTCCAGCTGGTACGGCACCACGATCATGGGTTTGTCGCTGCCGTCGACATCGCCCCAGAACGGCGCATCGGCCGAGTAGTCATCCATGTGGTACAGGAAGCCTTCTTCCTGCAGCAGGCGACGGGTGGAAGCGGTGTGCAGGTAACGCGACAGCCAACCCACCGGGCGCACGCCGCTGGTCTTCTCGATGCTGTCGGCAGCATCGCGGATGAACTGGCGTTCCTGCTCTTCATTGAAGCGGAACTGGTGGATCCAGCGGTGGCCGTGCGAGCAGACCTCATGGCGGCTGCCACGCAGGTAGTCGGCGATTTCCGGCGCGCGCTCCAGCGATACCGCGGCGGCGGTATACGTGCTGGTCACGTTGTACTTGTCCAGCAGCGCGGCGACGCGCGCATGGCCTTCGTTGACGCCGTAACGGTAATTGGACTCGTTGCCGTAGTTGCGCACCGGCTTGGACAGGGTCACATGCAGCTCGTCCACCGGCTCGGTGATCTTGTCACCCTGGCCAACGTTGTACTCGGACAGCTCTTCGACATTGACGACCACCGACAAGGCCAGGCGTGCGTTGTTGGGCCACTGGTAGACGGGTTTGGACATGGTGATCTCAGTGCGTTTGTTGGTGGTGGGGGACTGCTGCTTTTGCTTTGCTGCTTGTGCTTCTGCTTTTCTGTTTTGCTACTGCTTTTTATGCCGTCATTCCCGCAAAGGCGGGAATGACGATCTGTCAGGGGAACGCGAACAGCCCTTTCCTCAGTGGTTCTCCTCACCACCGGAGACATTGATCGCCTCGCCAGTGATGTAGACCGCGTCGTCCGAGCACAGGAAGGCCGTCGCTGCCGCCGTATCCGAGGGCAGGCCCGGGCGACCGGCGGGAATGCGCGCGCGCATGTCGGCCAGGTACTGCTCGACGGTCTTGCCCTGCTTCTCGGCGAAATATTCGTTCTGCCAGGCACCCAGGCCGGTGGTGACATGGTTCGGGCAGACCGCATTGACGTTGATGCCGTGGCCGGCCAGTTCCAGCGCGGCAACGCGGGTCAGGCCAACCAGGCCGTGCTTGGACGAGCAGTAGGCCGCCGCATGCGGGAATGCCGACTTGGCGGCCTGCGAGGCAATGTTGACGATGCGGCCGCCGCCCTGGGCAATCATCTGCCGGCCGGCGTGCTTGATGGTCAGGAAGGCGCCGCGCAGGTTCACGCCCAGCACCGCGTCCCATTCCTTGGCATCGATGTCGACCAGCGACTTCATCAGGTAACCAATGCCGGCATTGTTGACCAGGATGTCGAGGCTGCCAAAGCGTTCCACCGTGGCCTTGACCACCGCTTCCACCTGCGCTTCTTCCAGCACGTCCAATGCCATGGCCACGCACTGACCACCGGTGCTGGCGGCCAGCTCGGCGGCAACCTGGGCCATTTCCTCGTCGGTGCCCACGGCAGTGACCGGCATCTCGGCGCCGCGCACCTGGCCAATGTCAGTCAGCACGACCTTGCAGCCTTCCTGCAGCAGGCGGCGGGCAATACCCTCGCCCAGCCCGGCGCGGCGACCGGCGCCGGTGATAAGTGCGACCTTGCCCTGCAATTCGGGGAAACGAGCCATGACCAATGTTCCTTGTGCGCTTACAGCGCGCTGGTGAGGATGAACAACGGATTGTCAGCGTATTGCTGGAACTGCGCTGCACCGGCTTGAACCGCCGGGTCGGCCAGGTCGGCGCCAAACGCCGCCATGTCCGGGATGCGCATCAGCTCGATGTATTCGTACGGGGAGCTGCCCTCACCGATCAAAAGACCACTGGCCTTGAGTACCTCGAACTTCTCCACCGACGGCAGCGCATTGACCACCGGCAGGTCGCTGGCACGGGCCCAGGCCTCGTATTCCTCACGGCTGACGCCGGGCTTGAGGTTGAACAGGACGATGACGGTTTGCATGGCTTCCTCCCAGGTAAAAGACTGTGGCACACTTTGTCCGGACAAAGTGTAGGCATGCCCTTCGCCCCCGGTCAACGCCGGCGGCGGAAATCCCCCACAGGCGTATCTACCTGCCGTAACCCACTTTTGAGGTGCTTGATGAAGATGAAGCGTTATTACCCGTGGTTGATGGCGGTGATGGGGATGTTGGTGCTGCTGGTCTCCAACGGCCTGACCGTGACCGGCCTGACCGCCTTTGACGAATCCCTGCTCAAGGATTTCGGCTGGACCCGCAGTGAGCTCAAGCTGCGCGACCTGATCACCCTGGTGCTGGCCGGCTGGATGGCGCCGTTCCTGGGCGCGCTGATCGACAAGGTCGGCCCGCGCAAGCTGATCCTGGGCGGCATCGCCCTGCTGGCGGCGCTGTATGCGGCCTATGCGCATATCCATTCGCTGGCCCACCTGTACTGGATCCACGTCGGCTTTGCCGCGGTGCTGGTCGCCGCCGGCCTGAATGTGGCGGTGATCTTTGTCTCGCAATGGTTTGCCACCCACCGCGGCACCGCCATTGGTATTGCCCTGGTCGGCACCAGCCTGGGCGGCATGGTGTTCCCCAAGCTCGGCGTGCAGCTGATGCAGACCATGGACTGGCGCGCCGCGCTGCTGTGGGAAACCGCCATTCCGCTGGCCTTCCTGATCCTCGCGTTCCTGCTGGTGCGCAGCCCGCGCGCAGGCGGCATCCAGCCCTGGGGTGCCGACACGCTGGCCGCCAAGGCGGCCGCAGGCAAGCCGGCCGCGTCCTCGCTGCCGGACCTGAGCTACCAGCAGGCCATGCGCACGCGCACTTTCTGGGTGCTGGCGTTCGTGGCGATGACCACCTTCTTCTCGATCATGGCGGTGGCCTCCAACCTGTTCCTGCACATGCGCGACCTCGGCTTTGAACCGGCCACCGCCGGCAACGGCCTGGGCCTGATGTTCGGCCTGGCGATGGTGGGCAAGTTCGTGTTCGGCTTCCTTGCCGACGTGCTGCCGCCCAAGCGCGTGTTCCTGGTCAACCTGGCCATCATGGCCGCCGGTGCGGTGATCCTGGCGACCCTGCGCGCCGACCTGATCTGGTATTCGCTGGCCCTGTTCGGGCTGGGCTGGGGCGGCCTGTACACGATGATCCAGCTGCTGGCGGTCAATGCCTTCGGGCTGAGCTCGGCCGGCAAGATCCTCGGCACCATCACCTTGCTGGATGCCACCACCGCCGGCCTGGGCATCTGGGTGACGGCCAAGATCTTCGACCTCACCAAGAGCTACCACGTTGCCTTCAGCCTGATCTGCGGGCTGATCGTGCTGGCCCTGCTCGCCGCCACGCTGGTGCGCGACGAACGCGCGCGCGCCCCCCAGGCCTGACCCCCACTGCTGCAACGGAGAGACCCCATGCCCGTGATGGAAACGTCCAACCTCACTGCCCGCCAGTACTGGGAGCAGGTCAAGGCCAACCCGAACCGCGCCAAGTTCGGCTTCGGCGCACGCCCGGCCATCGTCAACATCGATGTGCAACGCGCCTATACCGACCTGGCCGCGTTCAAGACCGCGTATGAAACCGACCCGCGCCAGATCGAGCACATCAATGCGCTGTCGGCGCAGGTGCGCGCGCTCGGCCTGCCGGTGGTGTGGACCTATGTGGCCTACCTGGAATCGGGCGAGGACGCCGGCACCTGGGGCACCCGCACCAATACGCCGGACTCGCTGCAGAACATCAAGCACGGCTCCGAGCGCGCCCAGTTCGACCCGCGTGCCGACGTGCAGCCGGGCGACATCGTCATGCACAAGCGCATGGCCAGCCCGTTCTTTGAAACCAACCTGTGGTCGCTGCTGACCTTCCACAAGATCGACACGCTGATCATCACCGGCGGCTCCACCTCCGGCTGCATCCGCGCCTGCGTGATCGACAGCCTGTCGCGCGGCTACCGCAGCATCGTTCCGGAAGAATGCGTGGCCGACAAGCACGAGATCCCGCACTTCGCCAACCTCAGCGACATCATGCTCAAGTACGGCGACGTGGAATCGGTCGAGCATGTGGCCGCGCAGCTGCAGGCGCTGCGCGCATGAACGGAGCGCCGAAGTCCGACCCGGGCCTGTTTGATTACTGGCCCTACGACAGCCGGCCGAAGATCCAGTGGCCGGGCGGTGCCCGCGTCGCCTTGTGGATCGCGCCCAACATCGAGTTCTACGAGTACGCGCCGCCGGCCAACCCGCAGCGCAAGCCGTGGCCGCGTCCGCTGCCCGACATCCAGGGCTACGGCACCCGCGACTACGGCAACCGCGTCGGCCACCAGCGGATGATGCGGGTGATGGACCAGTACGGCCTGCGTGGCTCGGTGTCACTGTCCACGGCCATGCTTGAGCACCATCCGGAAGTGATCCAGATGGCGGCCGAGCGCGACTGGGAGTTCTTCAGCCACGGCATCTACAACACCCGCTACACCTACGGCCTGGACGAAGCGCAGGAGCGGGAGATGATCGAACATTCGATGGCACTGATTGCCGAGCACACCGGCCAGCACTGCGATGGCTACCTGGCGCCGGCGCTGTCGCATTCCGATGCCACCATCGACCTGTTTGCCGAAGCCGGTGGCCTGTATACCTGCGACCTGTTCCATGACGACCAGCCGACGCCGGTGAAGACCCGCTCGGGCAAGCGCTTCGTGTCGGTGCCGTACTCGCTGGAGCTCAACGACACGATCGTCTACGTCACCAACAAGATCGAACCGCGCCGCTACGGGCAGATGATCAAGGACGCCTTCGACCGCCTGTATGCCGAAGGCGAGAACTCCGGCACGGTGATGTGCGTGCCGCTGCATGCCTACCAGGTCAGCCACCCTCACCGGCTGGCGGCGTTCCAGGACGCGATGGACTACATCTGCAGCCACGACAAGGTGTGGAAGGCCACCGGCCGCGAGATCGCCCAGCATTACCTGGACAACCACTACGACGAAGCGCTGGCCTCGATGGCGGCGATCAACGCGGAGGACGCGGCATGAGCCTGGATCGCAGCTTCCTGGAGTACCCGCACCTGCGCTACGGCATGGACCATGACCGCTACAGCTGGTCGATGCTGGCCGAGCGCCCCTCCGTGCGCTGGCCGGACGACAAGCCGCTGGCGGTATGGATCAACCTGAGCCTGGAGCACTTCTCGCTCAACCCCAAGGGCGAGGGCTTCAAGCCGCACGGTTCGATGGTCATGCCCTACCCGGACCTGCGCCATTACACCCTGCGCGACTACGGCAACCGGGTGGGCGTGTTCCGCGTACTGGATGCGCTGGAAAAGTACGGTCTGCGCGCCAGCACCGCCGTCAACGGCGAGCTGGCCGAGCGCTACCCGGCCCTGCTGCGGCGGCTCAAGGCGCGCAGCGCCGAGCTGGTGGCACATGGCTGGAACATGGACAGCGTGCACTACGGCGGGCTGGACCCGGCGCGCGAAACTGAATACATCCAGCGCAGTTTGGCCGCGCTGGCCCCTTATGCGGACGGTCCCATCCAGGGCTGGCTGTCACCGGCCCGCTCGCAGTCGCAGAACACCCCGGAACTGCTGCAACAGGCCGGTCTGCAATGGTTTGGCGACTGGATCAACGACGAGCTGCCGTACCCGTTCCAGACCGCCAATGGCCCGCTGACCGCCCTGCCCTTGTCACTGGAATTGGAAGATCGCTTCATCGTCGGCGAAAATCTGCATGCCGAGGCCGAGTATGCGGACCAGATGGTCGATGCCTGCGATTTCCTGCTTGAGGAAGCGCAGCGCAGCGGACAGGGTCGCCTGCTCGCGCTCAACATCCATCCGTGGGTGATGGGCCAGCCGCACCGCATCAAGCACCTGGAACGCGTGTTCGCCCATCTGGCCGACCGCGCAGGGCTGATCTGGAACGCTGCGCCTTCGCAGATCATCGCCGCCTCACGTTGAGGCGGCGGTTCCAGGCAACCGTCGTCGCCACAACCGCGCCGGCCTTTACCCAAGAGCCCTTGCATGAACACTGAAGCCAACACCGCCCTGCCGCCGCGCGAAGCGATGGAATTTGACGTCGTCATCGTCGGCGCCGGCCCTGCCGGCCTGGCCACCGCCATCCGCCTGCGCCAGCTGGCCGTGGAGAAGGGCCAGGAGCTGTCGGTGTGCGTACTGGAGAAAGGCTCCGAGCCGGGCGCGCACATCCTGTCCGGCGCGATCATGGACCCGCGCGCGCTCAATGAATTGTTCCCGGACTGGAAGGAACGCGGTGCGCCGCTGAAGCAGGCCGTCACCCGCGACGAGTTCCTGTTCCTGGACGAAACCAAGGCCAAGGCCACCCCGCACGCGCTGCTGCCGGAGTGCTTCCACAACGATGGCAACTACATCGTCAGCCTGGGCGAAGTGAGCCGTTGGCTGGCGCAGCAGGCCGAGGCGATGGAAGTGTCGATCTTCCCGGGCTTTGCCGCTGCCGAAGTGCTGTACGACGAGGCCGGCGCGGTGATGGGCGTGGCCACCGGCGACATGGGCATCCACAAGGACGGCACGCCGGGCCCGAACTACGAGCGCGGCATGGAACTGCATGCCAAGTACACGATCTTCGCCGAAGGCTCGCGCGGCCATCTGGGCCGCCAGCTGATCAGCAAGTTCAAGCTCGATGCCGGCAAGGACCCGCAGTCCTACGGCATCGGCATCAAGGAGCTGTGGCAGATCGACCCGGCCAAGCACGAGCCGGGCCTGGTGGTGCACGCCGCTGGCTGGCCGCTGGACAACGACACCTACGGCGGCGCCTTCCTGTACCACGCCGATGGCGGCAAGGTTTCGATCGGCTATGTGGTCGGCCTGGACTACAAGAACCCGTGGCTGAGCCCGTTCGAGGAGTTCCAGCGCTTCAAGACCCACCCGGCCATCCGCAAGCACCTGGAAGGCGGCAAGCGCATCGCCTACGGTGCACGCGCGATCACCGCCGGCGGCATCCTGTCGCTGCCCAAGACGGTGTTCCCGGGTGGCGCGCTGGTCGGCTGCGAAGCCGGCTACCTCAACGTCAGCCGCATCAAGGGCAGCCACGCCGCGATCAAGACCGGCATGCTGGCCGCCGAGGCCGCGTTCGATGCACTGGCCGCCGGCCGCTCGCGCGATGAGCTGAGCGCCTATCCGGAAGCGTTCGAGAACAGCTGGCTGAAGACCGAGCTGCTGCAGTCCAAGAACTTCAAGCAGTGGTTCAAGAAGGGCCGCACCCTGGCCACGCTGATGACCGGCATCGAGCAGTGGCTGCTGCCCAAGCTGGGCATCCGCAATGCGCCGTGGACCATCCACCGCACCAAGGCCGACCACGAGTGCCTGGAGCCAGCCGCCAGCCAGCCGAAGATCGTCTATCCCAAGCCGGACAACGTGCTGACGTTCGATCGTCTGAGCTCGGTGTTCCTGTCCTCGACCAACCACGAGGAAGACCAGCCCAGCCATCTGACGCTGAAGGACCCCAGCATTCCGGTCAAGGTCAACCTGGCCACCTATGCTGGCCCGGAAGCCCGTTACTGCCCGGCTGGCGTATACGAATTCGTCGGCGAAGGCAGCGATACCCGCCTGCAGATCAACGCGCAGAACTGCGTGCACTGCAAGACCTGCGACATCAAGGACCCGACCCAGAACATCGTGTGGGTGACCCCACAGGGCGGAGGCGGTCCGAACTACCCGGCGATGTAAGCATCGCCAACCAACCACAGGAGTTTCGATGAGCATTGTCAGTCCAGGTGCCCGCTTCCGCGCGGCGCTGAAGGAAGAGAGCCCGCTGCAGATCCCGGGCGCCATCAACGCCAACCACGCGTTGCTGGCCAAGCGGGCGGGTTTCCGTGCGGTCTACCTGTCCGGTGGCGGCGTCGCCGCCGGCTCGCTGGGCCTGCCGGACCTGGGCATCAACACCATGGACGACGTGCTCACCGACATCCGCCGCATCACCGACGTCTGCGACCTGCCGCTGCTGTCGGACATCGACACCGGCTTCGGCCCGAGCGCGTTCAACATCGCGCGCACGGTGAAGTCGCTGATCAAGGCCGGTGCGGCCGCCTGCCATATCGAAGACCAGGTTGGTGCCAAGCGTTGCGGCCACCGCCCGAACAAGGAAATCGTGTCGCTGGGCGAGATGGTGGACCGGGTAAAGGCCGCGGCCGATGCCAAGACCGACCCGGATTTCTTCCTGATCGCGCGTACCGATGCCATCCAGATGGAAGGCGTGGATGCAGCCATCGAGCGCTCGCTGGCCTGCGTGGAAGCCGGCGCTGACGGCATCTTTGCCGAAGCTTCGTATGACCTTGAAACCTACAAGCGTTTTGTCGACGCGGTGAAGGTGCCGGTGCTGGCCAACCTGACCGAGTTCGGGCAGACGCCGCTGTTCTCCACCGAGGAGCTGGGTTCGGTGGGCGTGGCAATGTGCATCTACCCGCTGTCGGCGTTCCGCGCGATGAACAAGGCCGCGGAGAACGTGTACACCACGATCCGCCGTGATGGCCACCAGCGCAATGTGGTGGAGACCATGCAGACCCGTGAGGAGCTGTATGAGCGGATCGGCTATCACACGTTCGAGCAGAGTCTGGACAAGACGTTTGCTGCGAAGAAGTGAGGTTGTTGGGGCTTGGTGCGTTGAAGCTGAAGGCTTTAAGGATTTAAGGCTTTAAGGCTTTAAGGCTGAAAATCCTGACCGACAAAGGCTTAAAAGCTGCCCTCACCCCTACCCCTCTCCCGTTTACGGGAGAGGGGACTACTTCGGCATGGAGTTGCATGGGCCGGCATTGCCGACTTCGGCGCACTCTGCGAATTTGTCCGGAGCCAAAGACCGATAGCTCGATCAACGCTTTGAAGCATCCCAGCCCCTGAACGCGAGAAGCTCAACCAGCAGATGAGGAGCTTTTTCTTCTGGGCTTTTTCTTCTGGGCTTTTTCTTCTGGGCTTTTGCTTCTGGGCTTTTGTCGACAGACCAGAAAATTCATGAAGCCTCCCTTCTCCCGCTTGCGGGAGAAGGTGCCCAACGGGCGGATGAGGGGGCTTTTGCTTTGGGCTTTTGCTTTGGGCTTTTGCTTTGGGCTTTTGCTTTGGGCTTTTGCTTTGGGCTTTTGCTTTGGGCTTTTGCTCCTGGCTTTTGTCGACAGACCAGAAAATGCATGAAGTCTCCCTTCTCCCGCTTGCGGGAGAAGGTGCCCAACGGGCGGATGAGCGGGCCTTTGCTCCAGCTTCCGCTCCTGCTCCTGCCTTTGCTCCACGCCTCTTCAAAAGCTCAGCCTGCACCAAAGCCCCCCCCTTTGCTTTCCACGCCCAGCACCGGCCATCATTGCCAGCGCCGTACAACCCCGGCCGCCATCGCAATGAGCCCGCAATGTTCCGTCTTCCCCTGATCGCCCTCGCCTGCCTGGCACTCACCGCCTGCGGCCAGCGCGACGCCTTCAACCACAACCCCAACGCCGATCCGCACCAACGCGAACTCGAACGCGCCTTCGCCATCTGCGCCGGCTGCCACGATACCCGCGCCGACCTCGGCCACCGCGTCGGTCCCAACCTGCATGGCGTGATCGGCCGCAAGGCCGGCACCGCACCGGACTACAACTATTCCGATGCGATGAAAGCCAGCGGCATCGTCTGGGATGCGCAGACCCTGGACGCCTTCATCAAATCACCCGCCAAGCAGGTACCCGGCAGCAAAATGGTCAATGCCACCTCCGACCCGGCACGCCGCCAGGCCGTGATCGAATATTTGTCCTCGCTGCCCGACTAAGCCGCCGATCAATCCAGCGTCTGCACGCCACCGCCATTGACGAACAAGGTCTGGCCGCTGACCCAGTTCGATATCGGCGCGGCGAAGTACAGCACCGCACCGGCGATATCGTCCGCTTCACCCAGGCGCTTGATCGGCGTATGCGACAACATGCGCTGCTCGATCTCCGGCGTGAGCACGGTCGCCAGCGCATCGGTACGCACCGCACCTGGCCCCACTGCATTGACGCGGATTCCGGCCGGACCATAGTCATGCGCCAGGTTCGCGGTCATGTGGTTGATCGCTGCCTTGGATGCGGCATAAGCGCTGATTGCCGGGCTCTTGTTGATCGAACTCATCGATGACATGTTGATGATGGAACCGTAGCCACCCTTTTCCATGTGCGGCGCGCATAGCTGCGACAAGCGCCAGGCGCTGAACACATTGATCTGGAAGGGCCGCTCGAACTGCTCCAGGCTGATCGTGTATGGGCTCTCGCGGCCGGCACCACCGCCACCGGCATTGTTCACCAGGATATGGATGCCACCCAGTTCGCTGGCAGTGCGCTCCACCACGCGTACCAGGTCCTCGTCGTTGAGCACATTGCATTCCAGCGCCAGGACCTTGCCGCCAGCGGCGACAACCTCCGCCGCCACCTTCTCTGCCGCAGCCAGCTTCAGGTCGGCGATGGCCACGGCCGCACCATAGGCGGCCAATATCAGGGAGCTGGCGCGGCCAATGCCATTGCCACCACCGGTAACGATGGCCACTTTGCCAGCAAGGTCGAAATGGGCTTGGGGAATCATGGTTGTGTGCTCCGATCCGGGCGGTTCATTCGCCCGGATACGATACCTACAAGCCGTCAGGGCAAGTTTATCTTCCTGTGTTTTTGCGATGCGCCCCGGAACTTTCGTAGCTACATCGCATCGCGCTTACTCGCCGATGTTCTTTTTCAGGAAGTCTTCCAGCGCGCGATAGAACGCCGCACTATTGTCATCGTTGTAGAAGCCATGGCCTTCGCCGGCTACGGACATCCATTGCGGCGGCCGGCCTGCAGCGACCAAGGCAGCACGCATCGCATTGGCCTGGGCGATGGGCGTGCGCTCGTCACGCTCGCCATGAGCCAGGAACACCGGCGCCTTGATGCTGGCGGCCAGCATCGTGGGAGAGTTGGCCGCCAGTTCTTCATCGCTGCGACCAATCACGCGCTGCAGATAATTGCGGCCGTAGGCGTCGTCTTTGATGTCACCCTTTTTGTACATCATCTTCAGGTCATAGACGCCAGCCAAACCTACCGCACAACGAATACGCTGCGGTTGGCGCGCTGCCAGCATCAGCGCTGAGTACGCGCCAAAACTGGCACCGTAGCTGCAGACACGTCCCGCATCCGCCAGACCCAGCCCGACCGCTTGGTCCAGACCATCGATGATGTCCTGCTGGATGCGCGTGCCCCACTGCAGGTAACCGGCTTCTTCGAAGGCGCGCCCACGGCCACCGCTGCCACGGTAGTTGACCTGCACCACCAGATAGCCTCGATTGGCCAGGAACTGGGCATCGGTGTCGTAGAACCAGTCGTCGCTGACGCCGTGTGGACCGCCATGTGGCAGCAGCACGGTGGGTAGCGCCTTGCCTTCGCTGCCGTGCGGGAGGGTCAGCAGCGCCTCCAGTTCCATGCCATCGCTGGCCTTGAAACGCACAGAGCGACGTTCGGCCATCTGCTGTGCATCGATTCCCTCGCGGGCTACCAATACCTTTTCCAGCTTGTTGCTGGAGCGACGGAACACATACCAGCCACCCGGGTCCCGATCGCTGTTCACGTACACCAGCAGGATCTGGCCATCATGGCTGCTGTCGACAAAGCTGACGTGTTCCTGCGGCAACAGCGCGGCCAAGGCCTGGTGCAGCTGCGCGTCTGGACGGCCAGGATCGAAATAGATCATGCCCGGGCGCCCTGCCTGCGGCGCGGCCGCAAAGGGAACCGCCGGCGCATGTGTCCATTGCACCCGACCCACGCTACTGAAAGCATCCGCCGCCAATACATCGGGGTTGCTCCCATCCAGCGCACTGGCGACCAGTTGTGACGGCCCGTCATTACGCGAGATATAGCCGTACACGCGCTGATCGTCCGCCGAGAACGCCACCGGGGTCCACTTGTAAGGCAGCTGCAACGGCTGCCATTGGCGGCCGTCCTGCGAGGCATACAGCAGGTACTTGTCCTGCTTGTCCACGCCCCAGGCATAACGTGCCACGCCACTACGGTCGATGACGAACTCCAGGTCCGGCACGTTGATGCTGGCAATCAGCTTGAAGGTGGGGCGCTGGGTATCCACCACGTAGAGCATCGATGAGGTGGGATTGCGCTGCAGCTGACGCATGTAGAAGCGGCCGTCATTGCTCTCGGCAACACCCTCGATGTAGCCGAAACCACGGTCCAATCCGGCGGCAGCGTTCTGCTGCTCATAACCGTAGATGTAGCGCTGGTTCTGCCCGTCAAAGTCGGTGGCCAGCAATTCCCCCAATGGGACCGGCTTCTCCAGCGAGCCCAACTTGCGCCCCTTTGCCACGACCAGTCGTTTGTCGCTTACCCACTCCAGCTGAAAGGGGCTCTGGTAGCGTGGCAGGCGCAACACGGCGGTGCGCTGCATGTCGCTCACTTGCAGGATCTGGACCGCGTGGTTGCCTTCACCGAAGTCGGTGGCCACCGCCAGGTATTCGCCGGTGGGCGACAAGCGGGGCATCGAGAACGGACTGGCCTTGGCAAAGGCCTCTACCGGCACGGGTGCCGGTTGCGCGGCAGCCACTGGCCAGGCAAACGGCGACAGCAACAGAAGTGATCGGAAAATCCATTTTCCTGCACAACCCATGACACGTCCCCACGGTCGGTTTGATGGGGCTGAGCCTAAGCCATCCCGGTGCCGGACAAAAGCACCCCCACAACGATTTCAGGCCTCGTCCTGCCCCCCAGCGCACGCTATGTACATGGGCCGCTTTTAATCCCCGGCCCATTCTGATATTTGTTTGTCCGGACAAATACCGGTGCCCGTTCGGCGGGCGAAGGAAGGGACGTGGCTGCACTGCAGTATCCAATCCTGGTGTATGCGCACCTGCTGCTGTTCGTGCTGTGGCTGGGCGCCGATGTCGGGGTGTTTCTGCTGGGGCAGCATTTCCGGCGCCGCCATGCCTATTCACTTGAGCAACGCATCGCACTGCTGAAGCTGCTGGTGGAGGTGGACATGGTGCCGCGCAGCGCGTGGGCGCTGATGGTGCCGGTGAGCCTGAGCGTGGTGCATGTCGGTGGCTACTGGACGCTGCCAGGTTGGGCACTCCTGTTGGCCTGGCTGATCGGTGGGTTCTGGCTGTGGTTGGTGTGGGATGCACATCGCCACGACCAGACCCCACGCGCCGCGCGCAACCGCCGCATTGAATCGGTACTGCGCTGGCTGCTGGCACTGTTCTACCTGTGGCTGGGGCTGGCCTCGCTGTTGCAGGGCGCGCCGCTGGCGCCGGCGTGGTTGGCCACCAAGGCCTTGATGTTCGGCGTGATATTCGCCGCCGCCATCATGATCGACGTCACCTTCAAGCCGGTCGGCGTGCAGCTGGGGGCCTTGCTCGAACAAGGCAGCAGCGATGCCACCGAGCTGCCGTTGCTGCGCACCATGAACCGTACCCGCGTCTGGGTGTGGGTGGTCTACCTGATGTTGCTGGCCACCGCCTTCCTCGGCGTGGTCAAGCCTTTCTGATACCCAGCCAGGACTCGTCATGCGCTCTTTGTTGATCATCGCCGCCTCCCTTCTGGTCGCTGGCTGCAGCCAGCAGGCCGCGCCGGCCCCTGCGACTGCCGCTGCGACCACGGCTGCCACCGAAGCCACCGCGACGACCGCTCCAACAGCGGCGGCGCCGCAAGCCCCCCCTGCTGCGCCCACGATCAGCGGTGAACAGGCCTTCGCCATGTGCGCCGCCTGCCACAGCCGCGATGCCAACGCGCCACAGCGCATGGGCCCCAACCTGCACAACCTGGTCGGGCGCAAGGCCGGCAGCAATCCGGGCTTCGACTATTCGCCAGCGCTGAAGGCCAGCGACATCACCTGGGATGCCAAGCAACTGGATGCCTATCTCAGCGCGCCATCGAAGCGGGTGCCCGGCACGCGCATGGTCATCGCGGTGCCGGACCCGGCACGTCGGCAGGCATTGATCGAGTATCTGTCGGCCCCCTGATTTTCTCTCCGTGGCAGTGCGGCTGCGGATACCGCTGCCGTTGCTGCCCTGCGCAGCAACGAGGAGTGGCATGAAACTTCAGTTCGAACGCTTCACCCTGTTCTGCCGTGACCTGGAGGCATCGCTCGGGTTCTATCGCGATGCACTGGGCCTGGTAGTTGTCGAGGAAAAGACCCTGGAAGGCGCAATGGCAGGCGGCCTGCTGCAACTGCCGGCCTGCCGCATGCGCATTGCCCTGCTGGCGGCCGACGCGGATGCGCCGGTCATCGTCGGCCTGTTCGAAATCAGCCAGACACCGCTTGCGGCGCTCAGCCCGCCATTGGGCAAACCGGCCCATGGGCAGAGCGCCTTGGTGCTGTCCACCGATGAATTCGATGCCCTGTACGCCGCGCTCAGCGCCGCCGGACATCGTTTCCTGACACCACCGCTGGCCTATCCCAAGCGTGTAGCCAGCACGCGTTCGCCGGCTGGCCTGTACCGCGAAATGATCGTCTACGACCCGGACAACGTGCCGGTGAGCATCCTGCAGATCGACCCGCTTCCCGAGGAGACCACGGCATGACCGGCATCGCCCGTTCCATCAGCGGCACCATCCAGTACACCAGCAACCAGAGTCATCGCCAGGGCGCCGAGCGCGGCCGCGAGAACTTCCAGCTCGACGTGCACCGCGATGGTTCGCGGGTGCTGGCCGCACATTGCGAGATCGACGATGCGCCGCCGGTGGTACGCGACGTCAACCTGCGCGTAGATGCGGACAACCTGCCGCGCGAGTGCTTCGTGCGCATTGCCGTGGGCGGCCAGTTCCGTGGCTCGGGCTGGTTCAGCTTCAGCCCCACCGAGGCGCAGTGCGAATCCAGCACCACGGTCGAAGGCCGGGTCTCGCAGCGCTTTCCGTTGCAGTCACCGCTGCTGGCTTTCGGCAACCACGCCATCATCAATGATGCCTATGCGATGTCCTTGTATGACCTGTCGCAGGGGCCGGGCAAGCAGAGCTTCTTCATGCTGCTGTCCTCGCCGGACCACCGCGGCGCCACCGGGCCGATGATCTTCCCGGTGCAGCTGGCCATCGAGTACGTGGGCGACGAAGAGATCGAGGTGATCGCCGGTCGTTTCAAGGCCCGTCACTTCCGCATCCTTGATGTCGGCATGCCGGAAGAGCACCCCGACTACGATCTGTGGGTGACCGCCGACGAGCACTACATCGTGCTGCGCGCCACCGTCACCGGCTACATGCAGACCGCCTACGAACTGAGCAGCTACACCGTGGTGGAGCACTGAGATGCTGCTGCAGATCCTGCTGGTGGCGCATATCGCCGTGCTCGGCTATTGGCTGGGCTCGGAGCTGGTGATCAACAGCACCTACCGCTATGTCTCCTACGGCAGCCACATCCCCTTCGCCGAGCGTAACCGGTTGATGGAACATGTCATGCACGTGGACCAGCATGTGCGCTACGCGCTGGTACTGCAGGCAGGCTTGGGCTTCTCGCTGGCCGCGCTGTACGGGCTGATTCCCGGCGCTGAAACCACGGCCAGCATCGCCGGCCTGCTGTGCGTGCTGTGGCTGGGGTTTGTCGAAGCAGTACATCGGCTGCGCCACAGTCGCATCGGCACCACCCTGGGCGCGATTGATCGCGGCTCGCGCTACGTCTTCATGGCCCTGCTGGTCGCGCTGGCTACGGGCTTGCTCGGCGGCAGTTGGGAGATGCCGCTGTGGCTGCGCTTGAAGCTGGCGCTGTATGCCGGCGTGATGGCCTCAGGCGTCGGCATACGCCTGGCCCTGATCAGCCACTTCCGCACCTGGAAAGTGATGGCGCAGGAAGGCCCGACCGAAGCCACCAACGCCATCATCCGCCGCACTTATGTGAAGGCAACTTCGGTGCTGGGCGTGCTGTGGCTGTTCATTGCCGCGATCGTGGTTGTCAGCGTGTTCAAGCCTGCATGAGCGTCGGTGATCACAGCACGCTGCTGGCCGATCTGCGCGCCGCGCTGGGTGAGGACGCCGTGCTGTGCGATGCCGCCACCCTGCGGTTGATGGCAGGTGATCTGTACAGCAGCGGCCCACTGCCATTGGCGGTGATCCGCCCCGGCGACAGCGCATCGCTGGCGCAGGCGGTCGGGCAGATCACCGCTGCCGGCCTTTCCGTGGTTCCACGCGGTGGTGGGCTGAGCTATACCGGCGGCTATCGATGCGAGGAAAGCGGCAGCGTGCTGGTCGATCTTTCCGCGTTGAACCACATCGAGCACATCAGCGCCGAAGACATGTACGTGGTGGCGCAGGCGGGCGTGAGCTGGAAGCAGCTGTACGACGCACTGACGCCGCTGGGCCTGCGCCTGCCCTACTTCGGCACCTTCTCCGGTGCCGGCGCCAGCATCGGCGGTGGGCTCAGCCATGGCGCGCTGTTCTTCGGCAGCGCGCGTTACGGATCCGCCGCCGACAACGTGCTCGGTGTTGAAGTCGTCACCTCCGATGGCACCTTGCTGCGCACCGGGCAGTGGGCGCTGAAGACGGACGCAGAGCCGGTATTCCGCAACTTCGGCCCCGATACCACTGGCTTGTTCATGCACGACGGTGGTGCCTTTGGCATCAAGACCCGCGCTGCATTCCGTCTGATTCCGCTACCCGCGCACAGTGGCTATGCCTCGTTCGCTTTCGCCGATTTTGAAAGCGCCGGCCTGGCGCTGTCGGCAATTGCGCGTGCAGGGCTGGCCGAAGAAGCTTATGTATTGGATGCCGGCGCCGTGGCCGCCAATGTCGAACGTGACCGCAGCCTTCGCGCAGCAACACGCGCAGTGCGCCAGGTGCTGCACACCGCAAGCGGCGTGGCCGGAAAATGCGGCGCGTTGCTCGCGATGGCGCGCGCAGGACGCCGGGTGGTACCGGCCAATGCCTACACCTTGCATCTGGTGGCCGCTGGCAGCAGCCGTGCCGCGGTCGATCACGATGTGGCGACCGCGCATCTGCTTGCACGCCAGTTTGGTGGCATTTCCATCGCCGCGACGGTGCCGCGCATCGCCCGTGCCGATCCGTTCCCCGGACTCAACGCGGTGCTCGGTGCGAACGGCAGCCGCTGGGCCGCCCTCAATGTGAAGATTGCCCATTCACGCGCCTCCGCGCTGATCCGCGCGCACCAGGCATTGATCGCTTCCGAGCAGGCAGCAATGTCACGCTGCGGCGTACGCGTTACGTATTTATGTTCCGCACTCTGCAATTACAGCTTCAGTTTTGAAGCTGTGTTCCACTGGCAGGACAGCTGGCAGCCATTGCATGAAGCAAAGGTTACCCCGGCGGTGCTGGCCAGCTTCAACCGCAACCCTGACAACCCGGAAGCACGGGCGCTGGTGGCCCGATTGCGTGAACAAACCTGCGTGCTGTTCACGCAGATGGGCGGTGCATCCAACCAGATCGGGCGCACCTACCCGTTTATGTCCGTGCTCGATGAGGCGCCCGCAGCGCTGCTGCGGAACCTGAAACGACAGATTGACCCGGCGAACCGCATGAATCCCGGCGTGTTGGGGTTTTGACACGAAAGTTGTGGCAGGATTTGCGTGACGTCTCTTGGGGAGACCCGTCCCAATGCCGCACCCTTCATCCAATCAGGGCCGGTGGACACTTGCCGCCGCGCTTTTCGTGCTGTCGCCGTCCGCACTGGCCATGACCCAGTGCCCGGCGGAGTTCGAGCCCAAATCCATGGCTTTCTGGGCCGTCGGTTGGGCGGTGTTTGCTGCATTCGTCGCCGCCGGCGCCGTGCTGTCGCTGCTGATGTTCCGCATCACCCGCTTCGCCGCGCGCGGCCCACGTTGGGCGCTGCGCATCGCCAGCATTCCGGCGATGCTGGCGATGTGGTTGCTGGGCGCAGGCATCTTCCTGGGCCAGTTCGTACTGGCCTGCTAGGCCTCAGGCCGCCGGGAACCACCACGGCGATGCGCTGCCGGTATTGATCAGCAAAGCCCGCGCGCGCACGAAGCGACGAATCGAGGCGGTGCCCATGCGCGAACCGCCCATGCCGGACAGCTTGAAGCTCTGCTTTTCCGCCGTCTGCACCATGCCGGTCAAACACGCATCGTTGATCGAGATGCCACCGGCCTGCAGCTGACGCGCAACACGCTGCGCGCGCTCGGGGCTCTGCGTGAACACCGCGGCCGACAGGCCGAACTCGGTGTTGTTGGCGCGGGCAATGGCCTCGGCCTCGTCGGCCACCACCATCACCGGCAACACGCTGGCAAAGCTTTCATCGGCGACCACCGACATCTCATCGGTGACATCCACCAGCACCGTCGGCGGGCACCAGATGCCGCCATGGTCGATCAGCTCGCCACCGGTCAGCGCACGCGCGCCCTTGGCCTTGGCGTCGGCCAACTGGCCGCGCACCAGCTCCACCTGCGATGCGGCGATCACCGGGCCGATCTGGCCCTGCTTCGGGTCCGGCCACGCCAGTTCCAGTGCCGCGGCTTCTTTCACCAATGCAGCGATGAAGGCATCGGCCACCGGCGCTTCCACATAGACGCGTTCGATCGACATGCAGCTCTGCCCGCCGTTGACGAAGCTGCCCCACGCCAAAGCACGTGCGGCATCCGCGATATTGGCATCGGACAACACCAGCGCCGGGTCCTTGCCGCCCAGTTCCAGCGAGGCAGGAATGAAGCGGCGTGCACAGGCTTCGCCGACCTTGCGGCCGGTGGCAACCGAACCGGTGAAACAGATCTGGTCACTGGCCTCGATCACCGCCTGGCCGGTGGCACCGGCGCCGGTGACCAGCTTGAATACCTCGCCCAGCCCCGCTTCTTCCAGCGCATCACGCAGCAAGGGCACGAAGCGCGAGGTGACTTCGCTGGGCTTGGCCAGGATGCTGCAACCGGCTGCCAATGCCGGCACCGCATCGATCAAGGTCAGCATCAGCGGGAAATTCCACGGGCTGATCACCCCGACCACGGCGTAAGGCACCCACGTCTGCTGACTCTGGATGAAAGGAATGGCTTCCTGTTGCGCGGGCTTTTCCAGCAGGCAGGCGGCAGCCTGCTGCGCCCAGCGGCGGATCGCGCCCACCGTGCCATCCACTTCGATCTGCGATTCGTGCCAGCGGCCGGTATCGGCCAGCAAGGCATCAAGAAAGCCGTCGCGGCGGGCAACCAGCGCATCAGCCAGGGCATTCAGACGCGCACAGCGCTCCTCGATGCTGCGTTCAGCCCAGGCCAGCTGTGCCTTGCGCAGGCCCACGCCCAGCGCGGCGACGTCAGCGGCTGCGGTGATCGGCAGCTCGCCGTCGGATTGGCCGGTACGCGGATTGCGCAGCGGCAGCGTGGTGGCTTCAGTCATTGCCCAGAACTCCGGCGCTCAGCAGTGCATCAAGGGTGGCTTTCTGGCGGGCGGCGAAATCCGCCCGCTGCGGAATCTTCAGCGTCTCGCCGTCCATCAGCGCATTGGGCTTCAACGCGGTGCTGGCCAGGCCGGCATTGATCGCGGCCTGCGGCAAACGCGACAGGACATTGCCCATGCCCGGGCGCAGGCGACGACGGCGCAGCCCAGCGATATCCAGATCGGCATAGGCCGCCATCGATTCCCCGGTGCCCGCTGCCGACAGCACGCGGCCCTGGTCGTCGACGATCTTGCTCATGCCGTCCGCACTGCCAAGGGGAATGTCGACGCCACTGATACCGGCCGTATTGGCCGAGACCACATAGGCCATGTTTTCCAGCGCACGGGCGCGCTTGGCGATGTCCTTCGGGGTCAGTTCCGGGCTGCCGACTTCGCTGGTGGAATGCAGGAATACCTCGGCGCCACGCAGGCCCATCGCACGCGCGACCTCCGGATAGAGGATTTCTTCGGAGGCGATGCAGGACAGGCGACCGATCGGCGTGCGTGCCACCGGGAACACGCCATCCACGCCATAGATATCCAGATACTTGTCCCAGACATCATGCGGACTTGGCGCGTACAGGGAAATCAACCGGCGATAGCGCAGGATCTGGTTGCCGCTGTCATCCAGGATCACCGAGGACTGGAAGTACAGCTCCGGAAAATTCGGATCGCGCTCATAGGCGTTCGAGCACAGGTAGACACCATTGTCCTGGGCGATGCGGCCCAGCTGTTCGTACTCGGCGCCGTCCATCGCAAAGCAGCCCTTGGCTGCCCAACCTGGAATGGTGTCGCCCAGTGGATAGCTGGTGGCGAAATACTCGGGCAGTACCACCAACTTCAGGTCGGCACCGATGAAGGCCTTGGAGGCGCGGATCTGCCGGCCGACACGGGCGATGTTGTCGGCCACGGCCGTGGCGGCGTCTTCCGGCGTGGAGCAGCTGTTGATGGCGCGGCAGGTGGTCTGCAGCGCCAACGCGCGGTAGGCGTCGATCATGCGGCGTTACCTTCGGTAGCGGTGTCGGGGAGGATCCGGATCTGCGCACCGTCCGCCAGCAGCACGCGGAACGTGCCGGTGCCGGCGCGCAGCGGTTTGATCGCGGCATATTCCGGGCTATGCCAGAACGCCAGCGCGGCGGCACGGTCCGGCCAATGCGAGACCACGGTGCGGGCCGGGGCGTGCTCGCCTTCCAGGCTCTGCTGCTCGCCGCCCATCACCAGGTACTGGCCGCCGTAGCGGGCGGCGACTTCCGGGGTGGCACGGGCATAGGCGGCAAAGCCCTGCGGGTCGGTGATATGCGCTTCGATGATCAAGTAGGCGGACATGGCGGTCTCAGCTGAAGCGCGGGGCGCGCTTTTCCAGGAAGGCGGCGGCGCCTTCGACAAAGTCGGTGCTGCTGAAGGCGGCATTGAACGCGGCATCGGCCTGCGCCAGGCCGATGCTGGCATCGCCCCCCAGATGGCCAAGCACGGTCTTGATCGCGCGGCGGGCCTGGCCCGAGGTCGCCAGCAACTGCTGCACCTGTGCCTGCTCCAGCGCTTCGATGCCCTCTTCGCCGGCCAGCAGGCTGACCAGCCCCCAGGCCGAGGCGGTGGCGGCATCCAGCAAGCGTCCCGTCAGCAGCATTTCGCGGGCACGGGCCATGCCCACGGTGTTGACCAGCCGGCGGCTGTCATCGGGGCTGTAAACTAGGCCGAGCTTCGCTGGGGTGATGGCAAACCGGCTGCGGGCACTGGCAAGGCGCAGATCGCAGGCCAGCGCCAGGCCAAGGCCACCACCGACGCAGGCACCGTCGATGACGGCCAAGGTGGTCTGCGGCAGGCGTTGCAGCTTGAGCTGGGTGCGCTGGACCTGGGCGTTGTTGGCGGCAAAAGCGTCGGGCGCGGTGAGCAGTTGGCCCAGCTCGTCGATGTCGGCACCGGCGCTGAAGGCACCCGGTACGCCGGAGATCACCACAATCTGGGCGTCACTGGCAGCAATTTCGTCCAGTGCGGCCTCGATCGCAGCCCAATGGCGGGTGGCCAGGGCGTTGCGCTTGTCCGGTCGGTGAATGCCGATGCGAGCGAGCGCCCCGTCACGGCTCCAGCAAATCACAGTGTCTTCAGTGATCATGATCTACCCTATTTGTCATATCGTTATAGCATTAAGCCAAAGGAGGGTGAAGCGACGATGTCCCAGGAGACGCTGGCCGCATTGCTGAGTTCAAACGCGCAGAAGCTGCTGCGCAACGACTTGCCGACGCCGCTTTACCACCAGATGTTCAGCCTGCTGCGCGACCGTATCCTCAACGGAGAGATCCCGCGCGGCGCCCGCATCCCCACCGAATTCGACCTGGCCGAAGGCTTTGGCGTGTCGCGCATCACCGCCAAGCGGGCGCTGGACGAGCTGGCCGCCGAAGGCCTGGTCGAGCGCCGCCGTGGCAAGGGCACGCACGTCATCCACCGCTCCCGCCCCAAGCCCATGCACAGCCCGCTGACCGGCTTGCTGGAAAGCCTGGAGGTGCTGGCCGAGCACACCAAGGTGCAGCTGCTGCAGTTCCGCCGCGCGGTGCCGCCGGAGCCGATCCGCGCGCTGTTCGATACCGGCCCGCGGGACGTGCTGGTGCATGCCATCCGTTTGCGCCTGCGTGGCGATATCCCGTTCGGCTACTACAACAGCTGGACCCGGACCGAGCACCCGGACTTCAACGAAGCCAAGCTCGCCAACAGCTCGCGCCTGAAGCTGTTCCAGGCCGCCGGCATCCAGATCAAGCAGGTGGAGCAGGTGTTGTCGGCGGTCAATGCCGATGCCATTGCCGCCCTGCACCTGAAGGTGGAGCCGGGTACCGCCCTGCTCGCCCTGGAGCGCCGCTCCTATGACGGCGACGGCAACATGGTCGACCTGTTGAGCGTGCAGTACCGGCCGGATCAGTTCACCTACCAGATGACGCTGGACGTGGATGCCGGCGGGCACGACTGAAGGCAGACCGGCCATGTAGTGCCGAGCCATGCTCGGCATGGGGCCTTCCCTGGTAAAGCCTCTGCCGAGCATGGCTCGGCACTACATTGGTAGCGCCCCTTGCCGAGCATGGCTCGGCACTACAGTTGCGTGCACCACCAATCGCACTGGACAATTTGTCCGGACATATTGCAGGATCGGGCCAGGTATGACCTTTCCACGTTCCTGTAACAGGAGTCCGGCATGTTGTCCGAAGTGAAGGCAGTCACCCTTGGCGTAAGCGATCTGCAGCAAGCCTGCGCCTTCTATGAGAACGCTCTTGGTTACCGCGTGCAGGCACGCGGCGCGCTGCCCGCCGAGCTGGCACCACTGTGGCGCTTTGATCCGTCCCTGCAAGGCGAGTACGCCGTCATCGCGCCGGATGATTCCGGCCTTGGAAGGATCCGCCTGGTTGCCTTCGACGCACCCGGCCAGCGCCTGTGGAATGCCGATAATCTGTACAACGGCAGTGGCTACTACGCGCTCAACTTCCGCTGCCGCGACGCCTTGGCGACCATGCAGGCCATCAAGGCGGCCGGTGGCAGCAGCGCGCACGAACCCAGCTACTGGGAAGTCAGTGAGCAGGTCGCGGTGCGAGACTCGATCAATGACGACCCCGACGGCATCCGCCTGGACGTGTTCTCCTACGAGAAAGGCGGCGACCTGCGCGGCCCGCTCGACACCGACGTCAGCGTTGTGCAGACCATTGCCCTGGCCACACGCGACGTGGCGCGCTCGGTCGCCTTCTACAAGGCACTGGGCTTCGAGGTGTTGTTCGACCGCGTGCTCGATTTCCCCGAACTGCAGACCCTGCTGGGTACCGATCGGCCGGTACGCATCCACAACGTCAACCTGATCAAGGACGGGCACATCGTCCCGGGCCGCGTGGAAATGTTTGCCTACCTGGACATGGAGCATCTACCCGATGCACCGCTGCGCGACATCGCGGTGCCGCCGAATATCGGCATTCTGTCGGCAACCCTGCTCAGCGATGCGCTGGATGCCGATGCAGCCAGGCTGCAACAGCTGGGCGCGCGGTTGATCGCACGTGCCGAACTGGACGTGCCCGGCTTTGGGCATTGCAGCATCGCGACGCTGCTTGGCCCGGATGGCGAACAGTTGGAACTGCTACAACCTGCGTGAGGCCACTGCACCGCAGCCGCTGCAAGGCGGCTGCGGTGTGTTTGATCAACGCCTTGCCAGTCGCGCCGCCAATGCCGCGGTGCGCCCCTGATAGTCGTCCTGCGGCTGGGCGTGCAGCGACACCGGCACCTTCAGCGCGAGCAGGTGCTGGTCACCATCGGCGACCGCGACGCCCTTGAACAACACCGGCAGCTGCGTGCCGATGCGCAACAGCTCGACCACGTTGGCATGCACCTGGATGGCATCCGGTGCAGCCACCAAACGACGCGCGGCCGCACTGGGCTGCAACCACGGCCATAGCAGATGGCGTTCGCGCTCCCATTGCCAGGCTTCGGCCATGTGCCCACCGGCAGGATGGATAGCGGGATGCGGCAGGCGTGCCAACAATGTTTCGCACTCATCGCCCTGCAGCAGCCACGGCTTGTGCAGCACGACCTCGGTCAAACGGCCATCCAACCACTCGGCAAGCGCAGGAACATAGGACACTGCGGCTTCATGCGCGTGCACCGCGATCGCATGACCTGCGGCAAGATCGTCAATCACCGCGCGCAAGGCCGACTGCATGGTCTGCGCTGTCAGTGGAGCCGCTATCTCCGCCGAGCCGGCGTGCCCAGGAAGCTCGATGGCGATCTGCGTGCGTGCATCCACCGCCAGCGCTGCCACCGGCAACGGCGATTGGCCCGGCGCATGGATATGTACCACCGCCGCGCCACTGCCTGGCCGCAACCAGGCAGCAATTTCGCCCACTGGCGTATCGACGATGCGCCGTGACCAACCGACCACCTCACGTGCAGCCAGCACCACCGGTGTTGTCGGCACCGAGGTGGTCTGCTGCAGAATGATATCCATGCGCCGATGCAGTCCCTCCACGCCATCGGGCTCTTCGACGCTGATGACGTTGTCCGGCAATACCGGCAGGCGCTGCCGATGGCTCAGCAATACATCGTCGTGCCGATAGATCAGCCAGCTTGGGCAACGCAACTCAGCCACGCGCTGCCGTTCGGTGTAGCGGAACGCCGCGCCATAACCGCTGCGGTAGTTGTCGCCGACGTCGAGGATATCCATCGCCGCGTCGTGCGTGCCTTGCGCGTCGTACGGCTGCAATGCAATGGCGCACTCGGCCGACGGATCGCACCACGGGAAGAAGTACAGCTGCTCACGCATGCGCGACCACAACCAACGCAGATGCCCGCCATCCCAGCTCGGGACGAACGGCGGCAGGTAACGATCGGTGTAGCGCGCACGCTCGGCATCGTTGAACAAGGCGTAGCCATCGATGACCAGGCAATGCAGGCGTTCGGGCGCGATCCAGGCCAGGTGCATGCCGATCAGGCCGCCGGTATGCATGCCGAACAAGGCAAACCGCTCGATGCCCAGCGCATCGGCCAACTCCAGCGTCGCCTCGGCAAAGCGATCGATGCCCGGCGCAGCATCGGCCAACGCATCGGAATAGCCAAAGCCCGGCGTGTCCGGTGCGATCACGGTATAGCGATCAGCAAACCGCTCGATCATCTGCAACCACATACGCGAGTTCTGCGGTGATTGATGCAACAGCATCAGCACCGGGCCCTGCCCTGCGTAGCGGTAGTGGACGGTGCGATCACCGATGCGGATGAACTGACGGCGGCTTGTGGTTGCGGTCTGCATGATCTCGTCACGGCGGCTGGAATGATTATTGTTATATCAATAAATCAATTACACCCGTGTTCGACGCACGTCCCAATTGCTACTGCAAGTTTATGTGCTGCACCCGCAGCAATATCAGATCAAATGACCTAACAACAACACCTATAGGACAAACCACACTGCGCATTCATAGTCTGAATATCATTATTTTTCAAATAGATATACAGAATCAGGCACACATCAGCCAAATGTAAAAAACGTGCAATAGTCCGGTTGATTGTCCGGACAAATGGCGGAATACTCATTAGGAAGCATTGATATATCTATATATCGATACTTACCCCACCCGAACGAGCTTTTCCTTCATCACGCTACGAGGCGAGTCATGAAAGATGTTCTGTACCGGAGTGCTTTGACTGTTGCGATCATGACGGCCATTGGCAGCGGCGATGCCTACGCCCAGTCGTCTGACAAGGAAGCCGTGCAGCTGGACCAGGTCAGCGTGACCGCCCAGCGTCGCGAAGAACAGATCCAGAAAACACCGCTCAGCATGAGCGTGATCAGCGGGCCGGCCCTGGACCGCATGCAGATCCAACGCGTGGACGACATCAAGTTCACCACACCCAATATCATCATCGAACAGAACACCGGCACCAGTTCCGGCGCCAAGATCATCATGCGCGGCGTGGGTGCCGACGAATCGATGTTCACCAATGACCCGGCCGTGGCACTGTACATCGACGATGTCTACATTGCCCGCCAGAACGGCGCCATGCTCGACCTCTACGACGTGGACCGCATCGAAGTATTGCGCGGCCCGCAGGGCACGCTGTACGGCCGCAATGCCACCGGCGGCGCGATCCGCTACATCTCCAAGAAGCCCACCGGCGAAGACAAGCTGGCTTTCGACGCCAGCGTCGGCAACCTGGGCCGGCTGGATGGCCGCGCCATGTTCGCCACCCGTATCGGCGAGACACTCGACGTATCGGCGGCGGTACTGAGCCGCAACCGCGACGGCATCATGAAGGACCTCACCCACGATCGCATGGTCAACGACCAGAAGGTGTTGGCCGGACGCGTGTCGTTCGCCAGCACCTGGGGCGAGTCGTCGTATGCCACGTTGAGCATCGATCGCCTGAGCGAGCGCTCCACGCCGGCATGGGGTACTCCAGTTGCACGCGATGCGGACACCGACACCGTGTGGCCGAAGCTGGGCAGTTACTACAAGACCCACACCGATACGATGGGCATCAGCGACCTGGACCAGTTCGGCGTGGCCTTGACCAACGAAACCGACTTCGGCGCGTTCTCCTGGCGCAGCATCCTGCACTACCGCACGCTGGACCATCACTTCTACATGGACGTGGATGGCACTGACCAGATGCGTTACCACCTGGAGCAGGACCAGCACCAGAACCAGCGCGGCTACGAAGCACAGTTCACCTCGCAAACCGAGGGCCCCTTCAGTTGGGTGGCCGGCGTGTTCGCGTTCAAGGAACACAACGATCAGCCCACCCGCAACGACATCTTCACCCGTGGCGGCACCAATTTCGTCAAGCAGGACACCACCGCCTACGCAATCTACGCGCAGGGCGACTACAAGTTCACCGACAAGCTGACCATGACCCTCGGTGGCCGCTACAGCTATGAGAACAAGGACTTCTCGGTGCGCGCGGTGAAGGCCAACGGCGATCCCAACTTCTCTACACGACAGGAGAAGAGCTGGAACCGCCCCGATTGGAAGGCGTTGCTGTCCTACAACTTCAACGACAACGTCATGGGCTACGCCAGCGTTACCACCGGCTTCAAGAGCGGTGGCTTCAATGGCCGCGGCACCACGCTTGCCACCGTCACCCCGGTGGATGCCGAAACGCTGCGCGCCTACGAAGTTGGCGTGAAGTCCACCCTGTGGGACAACCGCCTGCGTTTGAACGCCGACTACTACCGCCTGGACTACGCAGGCATCCAGCTGACGGCGGTGAACTCCGAAGGCGTGTTCGTGATGACCAACGCCACCGGTGCGTTGATCCAGGGCTTTGAGATCGATGCGCAGGCGCAGCTGACCAGCAAGCTGCGCGTGGACGCCAGCCTCGGCACCATCGATGGCGAGTACAAGGACTATGCGGCGGTCAATGCGGCCTACTTCAACGGACGCTCGATGAAGAGTTCGCCGGACATGCAGTGGACACTTGCCGGCACCTACGTGCAGCCGGTCGGCGATGCCGACCTGGTGTTCAGTGCGCAGGCCCGCCACACCGATGAGTACTACCAGAACCAGGACACCTCGCGCCTGATCATGACCCGCGCCAACACCGAGTACAACGCACGCATCTCCTATGAACCGCGCGACGCCAACTGGTCGGTAGCGGCCTGGGGCAAGAACCTGAGCAACGAGTTCTCTTCCACCGGCGGCTTCGATATCGCAGGCCTCGGCATCGGCGTCATCTACCCGAACGTGCCCCGCACCTACGGCATCGAGTTCAAGTACCGCTTCTGGTAAGCCCGGCCACTTTGCTGCACACATCGCTCCCGCCAGGGAGCGATGTCTTTTGGAGACCACGATGGATTACCAATTGCTGTTGTTGTTGCACCTGTTGATCGGCGGCTACTGGCTGGGCGGCGACCTGGGCGTTTTTTACATCGCCGGCAAGATCGCCGACCCGGCGCAGCCGCTGCCGGTTCGCCTGTTTTCAGCCAAGGCGATGATGTTGCTGGACATGATCCCGCGCACCTGCCTGATCATGGCGCTGGGCACCGGCCTGACCATCGCCACCAAGGCAGGCCTGCTACCGCTGGATGGCTGGCTGTGGCTGGTATGGCTGGGCACCCTGGGCTGGCTGGGCCTGGCCTGGGCGGCCTTCATCAAGGAACACTCGGCCGCAGGCCTGCGCATCGCCCGCGTCGATTTCTACCTGCGCCTGTTGGTACTGGCAGGCTGCGTCGCGGCGGGCATCGATGCCTTGAGTGACGGTGGCGTCATCGCGCAGAGCCGCTGGCTGGGCGCCAAGCTGATCCTGTTTGCCGGCATCATCAGCATGGGCTTGCTGGTGCGCATTCAACTGCGTCCGTTCGGCCCCTTGTTCGGCAAGGTAGTGACCGGCACGGCGAGTGATGCCGACCAGCAGTCGCTCAAGCAACTGGTGGCACGGGTGAAGATCCCGGTGCTGTGCATCTGGATGATCATCCTGGCGATCATGGTACTGGGCAAGCTCAAGCCGTTCTGAGTTGCGCTGCATGTTGTGAACAACAAAGGCCCGCATTCGCGGGCCTTTGTCGTTGCGCGGCCCAACCCGCAACCACAACCTCCGTAGCCCGGGTAAGCGCAGCGCACCCGGGGAAACATCGAAAGCGCGAAACCTGATTCCTGCTGATGGCGCGGCGTAAGCCGCGAAAGATGCGCATCATCAGATGACGCGACGATCCGGAATTTCAGCAATATCAGCTTCGCGACTCCGGTCTTACAGCTGCCTCCGATTTCCCGGGTGCGCTGCGCTTACCCGGGGAAGCATCGAAAGCGCGAAACCTGTTTCCTGCTGAAGGAGCCGCGCAAGCCGCGAAGTATGCACATCGTCAGATGACGCGACGATCCGGAATTTCGCACTACCAGCTTCGCGGCGTACGCCGGTCTTGCAGCTGCCTCCGATTTCCCGGGTGCGCTGCGCTTACCCGGGCTACATTGCTGCATGCTGTGAACGAAAATGGCCCGCGCAAGCGGGCCTTT
>Ga0308157_10001529_pt1 | contig 46425 bp, 40 predicted proteins | sample PhyBR1_FD_201035 | JGI IMG/M metagenome (GOLD analysis project Ga0308157, IMG submission 201035) | Phyllosphere microbial communities from UC Gill Tract Community Farm, Albany, California, United States - DLSLB.R1 | ecosystem: Host-associated > Plants > Phyllosphere > Unclassified | place: USA... | reverse complement strand
GCGCCTCCAGCCAGCAATACAGCGCGGTGCGGGCGCCACCAATATGCAGGTAGCCGGTGGGACTGGGGGCAAAGCGGGTACGGACGGTCATGACGGGCGCAGAAGTGGGAATCGGGGCATTTTACCTCTTCCCCTGCTCCGGTGCCTTGAACCGGCTTCAGCCCTTGGCGCGCGGACCACAAAACACAGCAAGCGCCAGCGACCTGCAGCTCTAAGCCCCTCTCCCGTTCACGGGAGAGGGGTTGGGGTGAGGGCAGCTTCGGCTTCGGCTTCGGCCGTTGCCCTTGCTCCAGCCGTTGACTTACCGGGCCCCTTCCGCAGCGACGGAGCTGGCAGACAGGACCCCGCAGGGGCGACGCACAGGAATGTGCGTCGTTTTTCGACGAGACAGGGATGTCTCGTCGAAAAGTCCTGCCAGCGCAGTGGACCCGCGCCGCGCAGCGGCGTCGGCGCGGAGGCAGGGTGTGCTTTCTTTTGGTTATCTTTTCTTTGCACAAGCAAAGAAAAGTAACTCGCTCCCCGAAGGGGAGTGAAAGCTCTTGATCTTGCTGTTGCAACTGCTGTGAATAAGAGACTAGAGAGCCATCAATAGCCAGAGCCAAAGCTCCCCCCATCCGCCCTTCGGGCACCTTCCCCCGCAAGCGGGAGAAGGGAGACATCGAGCATTGCTTGCTCTGCCCCAAAAGCAGAAGGGCCGCAATGCGGCCCTTCCAAAATCGGCACTACGCGCCAGCTGCAAGACTCACTTCTCCAACAACGGCTTGCGCGGGAAACGCTCCTCGCGCATCGCAGCGTTGTAGACAAACGACGCCACGATCGCCGCTGCCTGCTTCAGATCCTCCGCCTCGGCGTGGTCCCAGGTATCCAGATGGCTGTGATGCACATTGCTGAAATAGTCCAGACGATCCTGCACGAACTGGAAGCCCGGCAGGCCCACCCGGTCATAACTGATGTGGTCCGTGCTGCCGGTGTTGCGCGACACCACCGTGGTTGCACCCACATCGTTGAACGGCTTCAACCACGCTTCGAAGATCGGCATCGCCGCCATGTTCTCCTGCGCATAGATGCCACGGAACCGGCCCGAACCATTGTCCATGTTGAAGTAGACCTGGAACTTGTCGTAATCACGCATCTTCTGCAACGGCCCGGTCGGCTCACGCAGCGATGCCGGCAATGCCTTCTGCGCCGCATCGGTCGGCTCCGGATAACGTGCGAAGTGCTGCGCCACATAGGCCTGCGAACCGATCAGACCCTGCTCCTCACCACTCCACAAGGCCACACGGATGGTGCGCTTGGGCTTGGCACCCACCGCCTTGAGGATGCGCATCGCCTCCATCATCACCGCCACGCCTGCGGCGTTGTCGGCCGCGCCGGTGCCGGTGTGCCAGGAATCCATGTGTGCCCCCAGCATCACGATCTCGTCAGCCTTGCTGCTGCCGCGGATCTCGGCCAGCGTGTTGTGGCCCGGTTGGTTGCTGTCATCGGTGAAACGCGCCTGCACGTCCACACGCAACTTGACGCTCTGCTTGTCCTTCAAGGCACGCACCAGCGGATTGAAATGCTCGGCAATCATCGCCAGCTCAGGAATGCCCACCGATTCACCGGCCTTGCGCGAGCCACCACCGGCCACGCGGATGATGCCGTTGTCCCAGCCGCTGATACTGATCGCTGCCAGTGCGCCCTCTTCGACGAAGAATGCATTGACTGCCTTGGCCAGCTCCTGCCGCTCGTTGTATTCCTTCACCCGCTTTGCCCGATCTTCATCGGCGCTCTTGGGGATGGTGAACTGCTGCAGGCCTTCCAGCGAGGTGGCATCGTGCCGATGCGAGTCGGACTCGACTCCGCGCTTGTACTCGCGCGCATCGCCCAGCAGCAGGATCTTGCCGCGCAGCTTGCCCCGGTACTGATCCATATCCGACAGCTTCTTGATGTCGACCTGGATCAATTCGCCTTCCACCGGGCCATTGGTGCCTGGCGTCCACGCCTTTGGCAGCGCATGCAAGGGCTGTACGCGCTGGCCGAGCATCTCGACGCTGGCCGAGGTGAACTCCCAGCCACGGCCGAAATCATCGAACGCCTCGTCGTGCACGTTTACCAGGCCCCAATCGTTGAACCTGCTGCGGGTCCAGGCATTGGCCTGGGCCATGGCCGGCGAATTGGTCAGGCGTGGGCCGATGGATTCGGTCAGGTGACTGAAGGTGTCCATCACCTGCGAACGATGGAAGGCTTCCTGGCGGATCTTGCCCACCATGTCCAGATCCACCTGCTCAGCCGCCTGCGCTGTTGCGCCCACCGCCAAGCCCATGCACAACGCCAGCAAACCGCGCTTGATCACCACGTACCCCGGCCTTCGGCCAATCACGACAAAGCACCGAGTCTAGCCAGCCCGGCCCAGCCACCGAGCCCGCCAATGGTCATGGTTGGCCGGTACCGGCACACGATTCAATCAGCGCGCAGCACCACTGCCTGGGCCAAGGCCGGCTGCTGCTGGGCTGGCCAATCGCGGTCATTGGCCACCTGCGCCCGCCCGCGGCTGGCCTCAAACGCAGCAAAATCGAGGTCCGCGCAAGCCCAGAGCTGCGCTTCGCGGGTCTGCGCCAATACACCATCGGCAGGGAATCCCACGTCCATCGGCGCATAGATCGCTGCCTCGCCGGTGTTCACATCCAAGGCCGGGCTCCACTCGGCCAGCCCGGCGGTGACTGCCTGGGCAACGAACATGCGGTTCTCCAGCGCGCGCGCAAGACAGCCGATCCGTACCCGGGTGGCACCGGCCACGGTATCGGTGCAACTGGGCACCACCAGCAAGCGCGCGCCCGCCTCGTACTGGCGCCGTACCGGCAGCGGAAATTCGCTGTCGTAGCAGATCGCCACCGCCACCCGCACTCCGTCGATCTCGAATACCTTCAAGGCATCACCGGGATCGATCAGCCCGGTCTTTTTCTCGAAACCGGTCAGCTGCAGCTTGTCCTGCCACAGCTGCGTACCTTGCGGGGTGAACCAATCGCTGCGGTTGCGGTAGCGGCCGTTGCCGGTGTCCAGCAGGAAGCTACCGGCAACAACGTGCATGTCCAGCTCGCGCGCCAACGTTGAGAACAGCGCCAACCACGCTTGGCGGTACTGCTGGATGGCTGCCAACGACGCGGCAAGGTCACTGAATACAGGACGGCCAAAGCTGGCCGCCAATTCCAGCGACAGGTACTCGGGCAAGATCGCAATGCGTGCGCCCTGCGCTGCCGCTTCACCCAATACCTCGGCCTGGCGGGCGGCAAACGCATCAAAACTGGCGGGCGAACCTACGGGATAACGGGCAACGGCAATTTTCATGCGACAGGCTCCAAACGGCGCGTCCAGAACGTCAGCGGATGCACGACATTGCCGTGGCCCACCTCGTCCCAGTTCAACTGCATTGTCATACCTGGCTGTCGCAGATAGCCGCGCTTGTGCCAGAACACCGCATTGTCGCGATGTCCGGCAGGCATGCGGGGGTCGTCGCTGGTTCGGTCTACCGAGCAGAATGCCGTCAGCGCGAATCGCCCCAGCGCGCGCGCGTGGGCTTCGCGTGCATCGAAGAAGGCGTGGCCGATGCCGTGCCCGCGATAGTCGGGCAGCAGGACGGATTCGCCGAAGTAGAACACCTGCGCCGGGTCAATGCCTGCCTGCTCAAACGGCTTGCGGAAAGCAGGGCCGTCATCGAGCAAGGGCAAGCCTGTCGATGCCCCTACCACCGCGTCACCGGCGCGGGCGATTACGCAGACTGCATTCGGGGTGTTTGCGTAAGCCGCAAGATAATCGCGCTCGTAATCAAGGCTGCCTTGGTAGAGATAGGGCCAATCCTTGAACACCTGGATACGCAGGCGTGCAATGTCGTCCAGGTGCGGCAGCAATTGCTGGCCGCGCAGGGAGCGGGTGGTGAGGGTAGCGTGCATGGGCGCATTCTAGAGCTTGTTGGGCGGCGCCCCCTCTCCCCAACCCCTCTCCCGCAAGGGGACAGGGGCAGAACCTGCAATTGCATCCTTCAGCAGCCAAGAAACTTCGGCCGGTTGACTGGGGAATCGTCAGGCGCGCAACCCCAACTCACTGCCACCATCCATAGATCACCAACCTCTCCACCGGCAGCAGCACCAGCCAGGATCGACCATCCGCAGCCACCGCCGAATACCCACCGGCATGCCTTGCCGGCAATGCGTCGTGTCCAGGCGCCACAACGCCGGCATCATGCTGCACCGGCCCAAGCGCGGCAGCGAACGCAGAGAACTGCCAGGGCCCCTGCTCGAAATACCGCAGTCCTTTGCGCCGGATTGCCAACGCGGTGGACAAGGACAGGCGCAACGCCACCATCCCCTGCCCTGCTTCATCCCCGAACACGCTGCCCAGCAATACCTGCTCCACCTGCCCAGGCGACAGGCCGAAATGCAGCAGCCCGCAGGTTTCGATACCCGCAGGCAACAAGCGCTGGGCGCGACGGTGGATCAATGCACGATTCATTGTTCGCTCCTCGCAGGGGCCGGGATGGAAAACCATCCCGCCCCCTGCCGCCATTGATGCACTCAGCCCTGCCGCGCCACGGCACGGTTGCCCAGTTCGTACCAGTCCACCTTGCGGGTGATCCACATGATCGCGGCCAGGATGCCGAACAGCAGCAGCGAGCCCATCAGCAGCGCGTTGTTCTCCGAGATCAACAGCATGTACAGCACCCCGTACAACAAGGTCAGCATCGTCGCGAAGCCTGCGCCCCGCTTCCAACTGTGCAGCACGCCGCTGAGGTAGAAGCCCTGCAACCCGATGCAGGCCGCAGCGGCAATCAGATAGGCCTGCCAGAACGCGATCTGCTCGGACAAGCTCAACAACAGCAGGAAGAACATGGCCAATGCCAAACCGACCAGCAGATACTGCAGCGGGTGGATCTTCAGCTGCTTGATCAACTCGAAAAGTGCGAACCCAACGAACGTCAGCAACACAAACAAGATGCCGTACTTGCTGGCACGGTCCACCTGCGTATAAGTGTCCACCGGATCAACCAGCGTCACGTTGAGCGCTTCCACGTTGGTTCCTTCCGTGCGGATCGCCTGGGTCAATTGCGCCTGCGCCGCCGAAGCCAACGAGGACACCGCCCACTCGGCCTGAAAGCCGCTGGCGTCGATACTGCGCTCGGGCAGGAAGCTGCCGCCAAACAAAGGGCTCCGCCAGCTCGAAGAGAGGTTGACGCGGGTGTCATCGCCAATCGGCGCGATGGCCAGCGTGCGGGTACCGCCGAGCACCAGTTCCAGTTCGACCTTGCCCCCCTCACGCAATACGCCTTCGTTGGAATTCTGCAGCGGCGCCAGGTCCGCATGCAGGCCCTTGGAGGTTCCTTCCATTACCCCGGTCCCGGGCAGCAACTGCACTGCCCTGCCGTCTACCCGCAGGTTGGGGGTACCAACCAGGCCACGCACGTCGGAAATACCCAACGCCAGATAGGGGCGACCATAAACACGCCCTGCCACCGGAGCATACGTGGCAACGGTGAACTCGGCCTGCAGCTTGCCCTCCCATTTGTAGACGGGCACCTTGAACAAACCCACCGACCGTTCGGACGGACGCATCACGCCCTGCACGTTCAAGCTCGCAGGCATCTGCAGGTCATAGCCATGCTCGGTACGCCATTCTGTCCGGCGCGGGCTATTGCCTTCCGCCGCCAGCTCGACCTCACGCTGCTGGGTCCACGGCAAGACCCGCACCGGACCGATCAGCGATTGCGCGCCAGCCCAGCTTTGCGATACCCGCTCCACCGCTTCGTTGCGGTAGCGCTCGCGCTCATTGATGGTGCTGCGGATAAGCAGCAAGGGAACCAGCAGAAGCAACACCAGCCCGCCGACAATGGCGAAGCGCAACAGCAGTTTGAGGGAGGTCATGTCCCGTTCTCGTGTGGAAACGGGAGCAGCTTGGCCCCGGCCCATGAGCAGGGTTTGTCGTCAGTTTGAAGCGAATGTGAAGTCAGCCGGGCGGCAGCAACAGCACGGCTTCGGCGCCGCCTTCTGGCCGGTTGTGCAGTTGCGCCTGACCACCGTGCAGGCGCGCGACCTCGGCCACGAACGGCAGGCCCAAACCTGAACTGCGCGGGCCATTGCCTGGCCGGCCCAGCGAATAAAAACGCTCAAAAACCCGCTCCAGTGCGTACTCCGGCACGCCCGGCCCCTGATCGCGCAGGCGTACCTGCCACCCCTGCGCCTGCGGCGTTACCGCGATCTGGATGCGCCCACCCTTGGGCGAAAAAGCGATCGCATTGTCCAACAGGTTGGACAGCGCCTGCCGCAGCAGGAAGGGGTCGCCCTGCACGGGCGCATGTGGCGGCGAGACAACATCCAGTGCCAGTTCCGCAGCCTGCAGGCGCGGCGAGGCGTCCTCGGCCAGGGCAGCACACAGCTGCGCCAGGTCCACCTCGGTACGCCGCTGCAGCCAGCCGTGCTGCTCCACTTCAGCCAGGCGCAGCAATTGATCGATGGTTTCCGTCAGCCGCTTCTCCTGCTGCACGATATTGCCGGCAAAGCGCTGCCGCTCGGCCTCGGGCAAAGGCTCCTGCAACAACTCGGCTGCACCGCGGATCGCCGCCAGCGGGCTCTTCATTTCGTGCGTCAGGGACTGCACGTACTGCTCCACGTAGGCCTTGCCTTCGAGCTTGCGGCGCATGGTTTCCAGCGCCTGGCCGAGCTCGCCGATCTCATCACGCCGGTGCCGCGGCGGCGGCACCGGCTCGCCAGCGCTGACGGCCTTGGCATAGCGGCTCAAGCCACTGATGCCGCGTGACAACCACCAGGTCATCAGCAGCCCGATCAATGCCGACAGGCCGATCAGCCATGCACCGCGGGCAACAATGGCGCGCTGGCTGGCAACGATGAAGGGGTCGATCGTGTCGTTGGGTTGCGCCAGCGTCAGTACCCCGATCAGGGTGCGCCCATCGGCAGGGTCGTAGACCGGGGCCGCCACGTGCATCACGGTCTTCTCCTGGTCACCCGGCGTCAGCGGACTGGAGCGCGCGCCATAGCGTCCCTGCAAGGTCAGGTGCACGTCGTTCCAGCGCGAGTTGTCGCGACCCACATCCTGCCCACGGGAATCGTAGATGACGATGCCCTTGGCATTGGTCACCGTCACCCGGTAATCGATGCTGCGCTTGGGAAAGCGCCAGACCATCGCCTTGGGATCGCGCCGCTGCGCGGTGGCCATCTGGCTGGCGAATGCGCCATCGGCAATACGCCCGGCCTTCAGATCCGGCGCCGCCATCACTGCCAGCACATTGGCCGCGTCCACCAGCGTGGATTCCATGGCCTGGCGCACGCCCGGCTTTACCTCGTTGACGAACACCCGCATCACGAAGAACGCAGCGATGCCGACGATCAGGAAAAACCCCAGGAACAGCTTGAGCCCGAGACGCATCAGGCCTCCAGCGCGTAGCCCAGGCCACGATGGGTGCGGATGGGGTCTTCCAGCGCGCCGGCCGCACGCAGCTTGGCGCGCAGGGTTTTGACATGGGTATCGATGGTGCGATCGGCGCTGTCGCTGGCGTGGTCCCAACCACGCTCCATCAACTGGGCGCGGCTGAGGATGGCACCGGGCCGTTGCAACAACGCCGCCAGCAACATGTACTCGTAACGTGTCAGGTCCAGCAACACGTCGTGGTAGCGGATGCGCAGGCCTTCACTGTCGACGGCAAACGCGCCGTGGACTTTCCAACCGCCCTCGCCCACAGGTGCTGCCTGGGTCTGCTGCGGTACACGGCGCAGCCTGGCCCGTACCCGTGCCACCATCTCGCGCGGCGAGAACGGCTTGGTCACGTAGTCGTCAGCACCAAGCTCCAGGCCGAGCACGCGATCGAATTCATCGTTGCGCGCGGTCAGGAAAATCACCGGCACCTGGCTGAAGGTACGCAACTGGCGGCAGACCTCGAAGCCACCCAGGTCGGGCAGGCCGACGTCCAGCACCACGACGTCGGCCTCCTGGGCACGCAGCAGGGCGAGCGCCTCGCGCCCGAGGGCGCAATGGCTGGCCTCGTAACCTTCGCTGCGCAGCGCATACAGCAAGGTGTCGGCAATGGCGGTTTCGTCCTCGACCACGAGGACCCGGGCGGGCTGTTCTGACATGGCGCCAGCATAGCGGGCCAAGGGCACATTCTGTGCGCTGGAACCGGGCCAGCACGTGCTCTGGCAACGCAAAGCCGCCGGGAACTGCGCGCACGCCTTACACTTCGCGCATGAACTATCGCCACGCCTTCCACGCCGGCAACCATGCCGACGTCCTCAAGCACATCGTCATGCTGGCGATGATCGACGCCCTCAAGCGCAAGGAATCCCCGTTCTTCGTGCTGGACACGCATGCCGGCCGCGGCCGCTACCTGCTGTCCTCCGAAGAAAGCAGCAAGACCACCGAAGCCGACGAGGGCATCCTGCAGCTGATGGCCACGCCGTCGCTGCCCGAGGTGGTGGAGCAGTACCTGCGCGCGGTGCAGGCCGACAACCCGGTCGGCGCCCTGCTGTCCTATCCCGGCTCGCCGTTGCTGGCTGCGCGCGCCCTGCGCGAACAGGACCGCATGGCCGCCTGCGAGCTGCAGAAGGACGAAGCGGCGGCCCTGAAGGAACTGTTCGCGCACGATCGCCGGGTACAGGTAGTCAACGGCAACGGCTATGAGTCCATCCGTGCCTTCCTGCCGCCGAAGTCGGGCGCGGACAAGATCGGCCGCGCCCTGGTGCTGATCGATCCGCCCTACGAAGCCCAGGACGCGGAGTACCCCCAGATCATCTCAACGGCCCGCGAGATCCTCACCCGGATGCCGCAGGCCCAATGCGCGATCTGGTACCCCATCAAGCAGCGCCGCACCCTGCAACCGTTCTTCCGCAAGGCCGCTGCCCTGCCGGCCAAGTCAGTGCTGGTTGCTGAACTGATGGTGCGGTCCGACGACTCGCCGCTGCGTCTTAATGGCAGCGGGATGCTGCTGCTGAACCCGCCCTGGCAGTTTGAACAGGTCCTGGCCCCGGCCTTGCCCGTGCTCAAGAAGCATATGGGCGAAACCGGGGCATCGACCCGGTTGGAGTGGCTGAAAACCCCAGAGTGACGGTTTTCCGTCCTATTCAGCCACCGCTTTTGACCGCGTTCACAGAACCTATCACGCGCGGTGACAGAATCAGGCGACTTTGGAGGAAACGTAGTCATGGCTACCCGCAATCGCATGCCCCCGTGGCATGAAAACTTCAAGGCCCCGAGTGGCCGTGAATTGCTTATCCGCCCGATCCGTCCCGAGGATGGACCGCCGTTGCAGGGCGCCTTCGCTCTGTTCGGGCCGGAAGAGGTGCGTGACAAGTTTCTGCAGTCGGTTGAATCGCTGTCGGACGAGACGGCACAGCGCCTGACCCACCCCAACCCGAAGACCGAGATTGCCTTGGTCGCCGCCGAGCCCCTGCCCCCGGGCGAGGCTGTTGTGGGGGCGGTGGCCCGCGCCTCGATCATCAGCGGCACGCGTGATGCTGAATACGCCATCCTGGTCAGCCGTTTCCTGGCCGGCCAGGGCTTGGGGCGCCAGCTGATGCGCAAGTTGGTGAAGTGGGCACGCGGCAAGTACCTGGACCGCCTGTACGGTGACATCGCCCAGGACAATGAGCCGATGCTGCAGTTGGCTGCCTCGTTGGGCTTCAAGCAGGTTCCGCACCCGACCGGTGCACCGGGCCTGGTGCGCATGGTGCTGGAACTGGCAACCTGAGTGCGGGCTGCGGGAGCAAGAGTGGAAAAGTGAAGATGCGTTGAAGAACGCACTCCCCTCTCCCCCGCGTATCCCGTTTCGTCCCGATCCTGCGCTATCGAACAAGAGCAGAAGCTGTCGCGGCTTCTGCTCTTGTCCTTTCTGCGCTCCGCCGAACATTCCCCATCTGCGCCAGCAACTTTCCCAACAACGGCGAGTAGAGCGCATCTGGTAAAATCGGCGGTTCATGGCGTCCATTACCTATCCCATTCCGCCGCTGCCGCGTAGCGGCCAGCTCCGCGCCTGGTGGCGCGCCCCGGCCTCCAGCAGCGCCCTTGCCTGGCACGTGGCCTGTGCCGCGCAGGCGCACGGCAAACCATTGCTGCTGGTCACCCGCGACAACCAGACCGCCAACCAGGCGGTGGCCGATCTGCAGACCTTGCTGGGGCCTGACAGTGCGCTGCCGGTGGTGCCGTTCCCGGACTGGGAAACCCTGCCCTACGATCAGTTCAGCCCGCACCCGGACATCATTTCGCAACGACTTGCAGCGCTGCACCGGCTGCCACAGCTGAGCCGCGGCATCGTCGTCGTGCCGGTGCAGACCCTGCTGCAACGCTTGGCACCGCTGAGTTACATCGTCGGCAGCAGCTTCGACCTCAAGGTCGGCCAACGCTTGGACATGGACGCGGAGAAGCGGCGGCTGGAAAGCGCCGGCTACCGCAACGTGGCGCAGGTGATGGACCCGGGCGATTTCGCCGTGCGCGGCGGCCTGCTGGATGTCTACCCGATGGGTGCGGATGCGCCCCTGCGGATCGAACTGCTGGATGAGGACATCGACTCCATCCGCGAGTTCGACCCCGAATCGCAACGGTCGCTGGACAAGGTGCAGGCCGTGAAGATGCTGCCGGGCCGCGAAGTGCCGATGGATGAGGCCAGCCTCAACAAGGTGCTGGGCACCCTGCGCGAGCGCTTCGACGTCGACACCCGCCGCAGTCCGCTGTACCAGGACCTGAAAGCTGGCGTACTGCCATCGGGCATCGAGTACATGCTGCCGCTGTTTTTCAGCAAGACGGCGACGCTGTTCGACTATCTGCCGGATGGTTTCCTGACCGTGGTGGGCACAGGCGTGGCCGAGGCCTCCGATGCGTTCTGGCTGCAGACCAACAGCCGTTACGAACAACGCCGCCACGATATCGAGCGACCGTTGTTGCCGCCGGATGAGATCTACCAGTCACCGGACAGCCTGCGCGAGCAGTTCAACAAGCAGCCGCGCGTGGAGATATGGGCTGCCGATCATCCGCGCATTGCCGAGGCGCAGGCGCTGGGTGACCAGCCGCTGCCGCCATTGCCGGTGGCCGCCAAGGATGCGCCGGCGGGACAGGCGTTGAAATCCTTCATCGCGCACTACCCCGGCCGCGTCTTGATCGCGGCCGATTCGCCGGGTCGGCGTGAGGCCTTGTTGGAGGTATTGCAGGCTGCCGAGTTGCGGCCCGAAGTTGTGGCCAGCTTCAACGACTTCCTCCCTGCCCCCCTTGGAGGAAGCAAGACCGCCCTCCCCCATGTACTCCGGGAGGGAGAGGGGCTTTCACGCTTCGCCATTACTGTCGCACCGCTGGATGACGGCTTTGCGCTCAGCGAACCGGCGCTGGCCGTGCTTACCGAGCGCCAGCTGTTCCCCGAGCGCGCCGGCCAGGCACGGCGCACGCGGCGTGCCGGGCGTGAGCCCGATGCGATCATCCGTGACCTTGGCGAACTGACCGAAGGCGCGCCCATCGTCCATGAAGACCATGGCGTCGGCCGCTACCGCGGCTTGATCGCGATGGATGTGGGCGGCATGCCCGGCGAATTCCTGGAGATCGAATACGCCAAGGGCGACCGCCTGTACGTGCCGGTCGCGCAGCTGCACCTGATCAGCCGCTATTCCGGTGCCTCGGCGGAGACCGCGCCCCTGCATTCGCTCGGTGGCGAGCAGTGGGCCAAGGCCAAACGCAAGGCCGCCGAAAAAGTCCGCGACGTTGCGGCCGAGCTGCTGGAAATCCAGGCCCGTCGGCGCGCCCGTGCCGGCTTGGCGCTGGATATCGACCGCGTGATGTACGAGCCGTTCGCCGCCGGCTTCCCGTTTGAAGAAACCCCCGACCAGCAAGCCGCGATCGAAGCTACCCTGCGCGACCTGCAATCGAGCCAACCAATGGACCGCGTGGTCTGCGGCGACGTGGGCTTCGGCAAGACCGAAGTCGCGGTGCGCGCGGCCTTTGCGGCCGCCAGCGGCGGCAAGCAGGTTGCCGTACTGGTGCCCACCACGTTGCTGGCCGAACAGCATTACCGCAACTTCCGTGATCGTTTCGCCGATTACCCGCTGCGCGTGGAAGTGCTGTCGCGCTTCAAGAGCACCAAGGAAATCAAGGCCGAACTGGACAAGGTGGCCGAAGGCACCATCGATGTGATCATCGGCACCCACCGCCTGCTGCAGCCGGACGTGAAGTTCAAGGACCTGGGCCTGGTCATCGTCGATGAAGAGCAGCGTTTTGGCGTGCGCCAGAAGGAAGCCCTCAAGGCGATGCGCGCCAATGTGCATCTGCTCACGCTCACCGCCACACCGATTCCACGCACCTTGAACATGGCCATGGCTGGCCTGCGCGACCTGTCCATCATCGCCACGCCGCCACCGAATCGTCTGGCGGTGAAGACCTTTGTCACCGCCTGGGACAACGCACAGCTGCGCGAAGCCTTCCAGCGCGAACTTTCGCGCGGTGGCCAGTTGTACTTCCTGCACAATGACGTGGAAAGCATGGGCCGGATGCAGCGCGAGCTGTCCGAGCTGGTGCCCGAGGCCCGCATCGGCATGGCCCACGGGCAGATGCCCGAGCGCGAGCTGGAGCGGGTGATGCTGGACTTCCAGAAGCAGCGTTTCAACGTGCTGCTGGCCAGTACCATCATCGAATCGGGCATCGACATCCCGAACGCCAATACCATCATCATCAACCGCGCCGACCGCTTCGGTTTGGCGCAGTTGCATCAGCTGCGCGGTCGTGTCGGTCGTTCGCATCACCGCGCCTACGCCTACCTGCTGGTGCCGGACAAGCGCTCGATCACGCCCGATGCGCAGAAGCGCCTGGATGCGATCGCATCGATGGACGAACTGGGCGCCGGTTTTACGCTGGCAACCCACGATCTGGAAATCCGCGGTGCCGGCGAGTTGCTCGGCGAGGACCAGAGCGGGCAAATGGCCGAAGTCGGCTTCAGCCTGTACACCGAGCTGCTGGAGCGCGCGGTGCGCTCGATCAAGTCCGGCAAGCTGCCCGACCTGGATGCCGGCGAGGAAGCCCGCGGTGCCGAGGTCGAACTGCATGTGCCGGCGTTGATACCGGAAGACTACCTGCCCGACGTGCATACCCGCCTCACCCTGTACAAGCGCATCTCCAGCGCCCGCGACAGCGAGGCGTTGCGCGAACTGCAGGTGGAAATGATCGACCGCTTCGGCCTGCTGCCGGACCCGGTCAAGCATCTGTTCGCCATTGCCGAGCTCAAGCTGCAGGCCAATGTGCTGGGCATCCGCAAACTGGAGCTGGGCGAGAACGGTGGCCGCATCGTGTTCGACTCCAAGCCCAACATCGACCCGATGGCGGTGATCCAGCTGATCCAGAAGCAGCCCAAGCTCTATCAGATGGATGGCCCGGACAAGCTGCGCATCAAGCATCCGCTGCCGGAAAGCGCTGATCGATTCAATGCCGCGCGTGCGTTGCTGACCACCTTGCATCCGGGTCGCGCCTGAAGTTAGCCATGTGAAATTTGCGTGAAACGGGCAAGCCGGGGAAAATGGCCGTCCCCTAAGGAACGCAGCCGCCCCCACGGCTCCGTCAGCATGCAATCCATAAGCACCCCCGTAGGCCTGTCGCTCCCACCGAGCGACAGCTCCTGCGCCATTGACGTCCTGGCTGCCGCGCTGGACCAGCGCGACAGCTATACCGACCACCATTGCGACCGCGTTTCGCAGCTGGCCCTGGCAATGGGCCAACGCTGTGACCTGGACGAAAGCCGCTTGAACCACCTGGTGCTGGCTGCGCGTTTCCACGACGTCGGCAAGATCGGCATCCGCGATGACGTCCTGCTGCACCCCGGCAAGCTGGACGACACCAAGATGGCGGCCATGCGTAGCCATCCCGAACGCGGCGCGCGCCTGTTCGCCGCTACCGGCCGCAGCGACGCACTGGCCGTTGCCAAACTGATCCGCCACCACCATGAAGCATGGAACGGCAGCGGCTACCCGCACGGCCTGCAGGGCGAGGAAATCCCGCTTGAATCGAGGATCCTGACCCTCGTCGACGGCTATGACGCGATGACCTCCCAACGCCCCTACCGCGGTCCCATGTCGACCCAACGATCAATCGAGATACTTGCCTCCGAGTGCGGCAAGCTGATCGACCCGCGCCTGTTCGGCGAGTTCATGGGCCTGCTGCGCGACGGCAGCAGCGCCGCTTAAAGCACCGGCGACATCATCGCCACCGCGTTCTGGGTCAAGCGGCTGTAGAACGGCCACGCCTGCACCTGCTGCAGTTCCAGCAAGCGCGATGCATCGAGGTAGCGTTGCTGGCGGTGCCGCACGTCGCCCACAACCTGCGGATCAGCGATCAGCAGGTTGTTCTCGAAGTTCAGCTCCAAGCTGCGTCGGTCCATGTTGGCCGAGCCCACCAGCGCTACCTCGCCATCCACGGTCAGCGACTTGGCATGCAGCAATCCCAGCGGATACTCGTATACCTGCACGCCACACTGCAGCAGGTCAGCGTAGGTACTGCGACTGCTCTGGCCGACCAGCCAGGAATCATTGCGCGCCGGGAAAATGATCCGCGTCACCACGCCCCGCCGCGGTGCCGCGCACAGTGCACGCAGGATCGACTCGTCGGGTACGAAGTACGGCGTGGTAATCACCAGCTCGCGCCGCGCGGCATAGATGCAGGCCACAAACATATCGGCCATCGCATTGTGACGGGTTATCGGGCCGGTCTCGAATGCCATGGCGGTGGTAGTGCCTTCGCCTTGCAAGGCACCACCCGCTGCGGCATAGCCATCCAATCCTGCCTCGCCCGACTCGGGTATCCAACCACCAAGGAACAGGTACTGCACCTGTCGCACCAGTGGGCCTTCGCAGCGCAGCAGCAGGTCGATCCAGGGCGCATAAGCCGGTTTTGGTTGGAACTCGGGATCGGCACAGTTCTGGCTGCCGCAAAAGGCGATGCGATTGTCGATCACCACGATCTTGCGGTGGTCACGCAGGTCCATGCGGCTGAACGCCATGTGCTGCAATCGATTGATATCGTCCAAGGTCTTGAGTTGGCGGACGCCGGCCTGCTGCAACTGCTGCCAGCGACGCCCCTTGATGAAGGCACGCGAGCCCAGCGCATCCACCATGACCCGACAGGCCACGCCGCGTCGCGCTGCCGCAGCCACCGCATCGGCGACCTGCCCGCCTGCGCCGTCATCGAGCCAGATGTAGAAGGCAATATGCACACTTTCCGATGCCCGCTCGATATCCGCGACCAATGTCGCCATCGACGCGCGGCAATCATCCGCAGGATTGTCGCTGTCACCCATCACACCCAACAGCGCGATGCGGTTGCCCGACGTCGGATGGAAGCCATTGATCGACTGCGCCAGTGGGAACAAGGATGCGACATTGTCTTCCAGCACCGCCGTGGAAGGGTCCGACGAGCTGGCCTGTTCGATCAGCGTCATGTTCTGCCGCACACGCTGCAGGCGCCGTAGACGCGAGCGACCGATGCTGGTTTCGCCCAGCAGCAGATAGGCGATCACGCCGACAACGGGCGCAAGCATGATCACCGCCACCCACGCCGCGCGTGATGCCGGCGCCCGGTTGGGCCGGGTCAGGGCACGCGCTGCGGTCAACAGGTGCGCAACGAATATCACGACTGCGGTACCTGCCTGCAAGGGAGCGTGTACCCACGCCACATCGAATGACATGCCCATGTTTTCCACTCTGCCGGGAACACCCCATCCATAGCACGGTGATCGTTCACTGGGCGTGGGAGTGGCGATGCCTTCGCGTTCGGCTGGCCCCACCTCTTTGCCCTCATTCCCGCGAAGGCGGGAATCGCTCTGGCTTTGGCTCCATCTCTTTGCCGTCATTCCCGCGAGGGCGGGAATCGCTCCGGCTCTGGCCCCACCTCTTTGCCGTCATTCCCGCGTAGGCGGGAATCGCTCAGGCTCTGGCTCCATCTCTTCGCCGTCGTTCCCGCGTAGGCGGGAATCGCTCCGGCTCTGGCCCCACCTTTTTGCCGTCATTCCCGCGAAGGCGGAAATCGCGCTGGCTCTGGCTCCCCCTCTTTGCCGTCATTCCCGCGAAGGCGGGAATCGCTCCGGCTCTGGCCCCACCTTTTTGCCGTCATTCCCGCGAAGGCGGAAATCGCGCTGGCTCTGGCTCCCCCTCTTTGCCGTCATTCCCGCGAAGGCGGGAATCGCTCCGGCTCTGGCCCCGCCTTTTTGCCGTCATTCCCGCGAAGGCGGGAATCGCTCTGGCTCTGGCTCTGGCTTTGGCTTTGGCTTTGGCTCTGACTCCGGGCTATGTCCTGACTTCACAGCTTCCACGCCTCCGCCGTTGCTTCCGCTGAGCTGGGGCATTCAAACGATGCATACCGCGATATCGCTTCAATTTTTTGATCTATCGCAGGTGTTTACGACGGTTGGATCCGACATCGAACCGGGCAGCAAGAGCAAGAACAACAACCAGAGCGATTCCCGCCTTCGCGGGAATGACGGCAGAAAGGCGGAGCCAGGGCCAAAACTAGAGCTAGAGCCAAAGCCGAAGCCAGAGCCAATGCCAGAGCGATTCCCGCCTTCGCGGGAATGACGGCATGAAGCAAGCCGCAAAGACTCAGGGCAAAAGCCAACGCAGGAACACAAGCCAAAGCAAAAGCAAAAGCAAAAGCCAAAACAAGAGCAAAAGCCAAAGCCAAAGCCAAAGCAAAAGCAAAGCAAGAGTAACAGCCCTCCAAAAATCAAACTAAAACAAGCCAAAACCAAAAACCACAACAAAGCAAAAACCAAAAGAAAAGCCCGGCAATGCCGGGCTTTTCTTCACAACCAATCAAACAGCAATCACACAAGCACAATCACCAGATAACAACCCGCTTGTCATCGGCGCGCACCATCGCATCACCGGCCTTGCACTGGAACGCGGCGGCATAGGCCGGCATGTTCGACGGCGTGCCGTTGGCACGGAAGTTGGCCGGCGCATGCGGATCGGTGTTCAGACGCACGCGCAGCTCGCCGTCAGTGAAATTACGGCGCCATACCGTGGCCCAGTTCATGAAGAAGCGCTGGTCCTGGGTATAGCCATCCACCGACACGTTGGCCTTCGGGTCTTCCTTCAATGCCATCTGCAGCGCGTCATAGGCAACGGTCAAACCACCAAGGTCACCAATGTTCTCACCCAGGGTCAGCTTCCCCTTGACGTTGACGCCCGGCAGCGACTCGTAGCCATCAAACTGCGCGACCAGCTTGTCGGTACGGCTGTTGAACGCGCTGCGGTCGGCATCGGTCCACCAGTTGTCGAAGTTGCCATTGGCAGCGAACTGGCTGCCGGAGTCATCGTAGCCGTGCATCATCTCGTGGCCGATGACCGCGCCGATGCCGCCATAGTTCAGGGCCGGATCGGCCTTGGCGTCGAAGAACGGCGGCTGCAGGATAGCGGCCGGGAATACGATCTCGTTCTTGGTCGCGTTGTAATAGGCATTCACCGTCTGCGGGGTCATGCCCCACTCGGTCTTGTCCACCGGCTTGCCGATCTTGCCCAGCATGTAGCGGTAGTTGAACGCCTGCGCGGCCTTCACGTTGCCCAGGTAGCTGTCGCTGCTGGTGGTCAGGCCCGAGAAGTCACGCCACTTGTCCGGGTAACCAATCTTGGGAGTGAAGCTGGCCCACTTCTCCAGCGCCTTCTTCTTTGTGTCCTCACCCATCCACGGCAGGGTTTCCAGGCGGGCCTTCAGCGCCACCGACAGGTTTTCCACCAGGTGCTGCATGGCCACCTTGGATTCGGCCGGGAACACCGCGTCCACGTACAGCTGGCCCAGTGCTTCACCCATCGAACCGTTGACCGTCTCCAGCACGCGCTTCCAGCGCGGCTGCATTTCCTGCTGACCACGCAGGGTTTTGCTGAAGAAGTCGAAGTTGGCCTGTTCGAAGTTTTTGCTCAGGTACGGTGCGGCATTGTCCACGGTGTGGAAACGCAGGTAGGCCTGCCAGGTGGAGGCCGGCACGTCGGCCAGCATGGTATTGAGCTCGTTGAAGAAGCCCGGCTGCGCCAGCGAGAACTTGTCCTTGGCCGGCACCTGCAAGGTATCGAACAGCGCGGTCCAGCTGAAATTCGGGGTCTGCTTGTCGGCATCGGCGGCGCTGACCGGGTTGTAGCGCTTGGCCGGGTCACGCAGTTCGATGCGCGACAGCGAGGCCTTGGCCAGACGGGTTTCAAACTCCATCACCGCCTTGGCCTGGTCCTTGGCCTGCGCGGCATCGACGCCGGACAGGGTCAGCAGCTGCTCGATATAGGCAACGTAGGCGTCGCGGATCTTGGCCTGTGATGCATCGAAGTAATAGCCCTTCTCCGGCAGGCCCAGGCCACCCTGGCCAACATAGGCAATGACATTGCCCGAGTCCTTGAAGTCCGGACTGGCGTTCAGCGAGAACAGGAAGCCATTGCCCTGCGCATAGGCATCACGCAGATAGCCAGAGATGGCGGCGGTGTCGTTCAGTGCGGCAATCTTGTCCAGCTCCGGCTGCAGCGGCTTGATGCCGGCGGCCTCGATGGCAGCCTCGTCCGAGCCGGTCTTCCAGATGTCGCCGATCTTGGCTTCGTTGGAACCGGCCGCAGCCTTGCCGGCGGCAGCCTGTTCGACCAGCGCATGCTGCACTTCCAGCGAGCGCTCGCGCAGGATCTCGAAGCTGCCCCAGGTGGTCTGATCGCCCGGCACCGGGTTGGCCTTGAGCCACTTGCTGTTGACGAAGCCGTTCAGGTCGGCACAGGCCTGCACCGACGGGTCCACATCCGCCGCGTTGAGCGAAATCAGCTGGGTCTTCAGCTGCGACTGGTCGAAGGCGACCTTGGCTTCGGCAGCAGGTGCCGCAGGGGCATCGGTCTTGCCGCAGGCGGCCAACGACGCAGCGATGGCAACCGTCAGGGACAAGGGGACAAGCTTGTTGAACGACATGGATATCTCCGACCAAACAGGAAAAGGGCGCACGCAATTGGCGACCCAACCTTGGAGACTAATACATCAATGGATACCGGCGGACCCGCCGAAGGTCACGTTGCCACGGCGCACTCGCCACCCCGCTGCCGAACGAGGCATCCTCGAATATGTGATGCTGCGCGCACATCCTGCCGCAGCCATGGCAACGACAACCGCTAAGGTGAAGCATGTGCAACGGCCGGGGGGGCCGTAGATGAAGTCACTTGCCGATATCCAGTTGCTGTCCATCGTCAGCGCCGTCGTCTGCATCGGCATTTCCGTTGGGTTTTCACTGCTTCTGCTGGTGCTTCCACGCCGACCGGCCCTGTGGGCGTGGTCCGCCAGCCTGTGGCTCACCGCAGCGGCCATGGTGCTGTTGTGCTTTTTCCAGGATGCCTCGGACGGCGTGGTGTTCGCCGCCCTCAGCCTGCTGGCGCTCTTGGGCTCGGTGCTGCTGCTCAAAGGCACCGCCCTGCACATCGAGCGCCCGCTCCCGGTATGGCAACCGCTGCTGGTGATGGGCACGTTCATGTCCCTGATCACCGCCGACGTATTGCTATGGCATACCAGCACGCTGCGCATCATGTTGTTCAGCTGGGCAACCATGGTCCTCAACGGATGGATCGTGCTGATGCTGTTGCGGCGTACCCCACAGGAGTTGAAGCTCAGCTATCGCCTGGCCGCCGCCGTATTCCTGGTCAATCTGCTGTTGGCCCTGCCGGGCATGCTTGGCGGCGACGCAGATGCCCCTGTCGATGGGCAGGGCAATATCGCGCAACTGGTGATCATCTGCCTCGGCCTGATCCTCGCGTTGGCACAGTGCTTTGCCCTGATGCTGCTTGTCGTCGAAAAGATGCTTGTGGAGCTGCATCACAAGGCCACCCGCGATGGACTGACCGGCCTGCTGAACCGGTCAACGCTGATTGATCGCGGTTTACGTGCATTGGCCAACTGCACGCGCGAAGGCAATGCCTTCAGCGTACTCATCATCGACCTGGATCATTTCAAGAAGATCAATGACAGCTGGGGACATCTGTCCGGTGATGCCGTACTCAGGCACTTTGCGGCCTCCGCGCAGCACGTTGCTCCTGCCGCCAACAATCTGATCGGACGCTATGGCGGCGAAGAGTTCGTGCTGATGCTGCCTGCCGCCGGTACCGCCGAAGCACAGGCAATCGCCGAACAACTACTGATCGCTGCGCGCACGGCACGCGTGTGCGCGACCACCGGTGAACTGGGCTATACGATCAGCATCGGTATCAGCGGTACCGCAGGTGGCGCCACGCTGGAACAATTACTGCTGCAAGCCGATAGCGCCCTCTATCAGGCCAAGGCCGCCGGCCGCGACCAGGCACGACTGGCAGCCTGAGCGGAAACTCACAGCGGCGCCGCTCAATCCACCCGCAACCGCGAACCGATCACCGCTACGCAGGCCAACAATGCCGCAGCAATCAGGAAGGCAACCGAGAGCGACCAGTGCTGGGCGATGAAGCCGATGGCGGCCGGGCCCAGCAACACCCCCGCATAGCCCAACGTGGTGACGGCGGGAATGGCGGCACTGGCCGGCATGCGCGTCTGCCGGCCGGCCAGGCTGAACATCACCGGCACGATATTGGCGCAGCCGATGCCGACCAATGCATATCCCATCATCGCCACGGCAAAACTGGGGACCAGGGTGGCCAGAACAAAGCCGCCGCAGGCCAACAGCCCGCCGGCCAACACCGCCTTGCTCGAACCCAACCGATTGACCACGCTGTCACCGAACAGCCGGGCGCAGGTCATGGCGATATTGAACGCCACAAATCCCCAGCCCGCATGCGCGAGCGCAACGCCGCGCACCTCATGCAGGAACACCGCACTCCAATCCAGCATCGAGCCTTCGGCCAGAAAACTGATGAAGCACACCGCGCCAATCACCACGACCACGCCCCGTGGCAGGGCGAAACTGGATTCTTCATGAGGGGCGCGCTCACTGCGCCACCAACGGGCCGATCCTGCCGTGATCACAATCACGCCGGTCGCGACCACCAAGGACGCCAGCAATGCACTGGCCCCTGACGACAGCAGCAGTGCGACCAGCGCCGCGCCGCTCAGGGCACCAATGCTGTAGAAGGCGTGGAAGCCGGACATCATCGCGCGGCCGGATTCCTTCTCCACCACCACGGCCTGGATGTTCATCACGCAATCCATCGCACCAATCCCGGCGCCGAACACCAGCAATGCGATACCGATGCCCAGTGGTGTGGAAGCGGTCGCCAGCACCGGCAGCATGAGTACCATCATCACCACGGTCAGCAGCATCACCGGCCGGCAACCACGTCGCGCGGCCAGCATGCCCGCTAGGGGCATCGACAGCAGCGACCCCAGCCCCAGGCATAGCAACAGCACGCCCAACAACGCATCGTCCAGCCCTGCCCTTGCCTTGGCGAACGGCACCAGCGGCGCCCAGCAGGCGATGGCAAAGCCCGGTATGAAAAACGCCGCGCGCGTGGAGATTTGCTCGCGTGTCTGCAACATCGTCGAATCAGGCATCAGTGCGGCTTAGGTAAACGCAATCGAGGCAACAGCCTATGCGGCAGGCGCGTGGACGCCAAGCGCCACGCGCACATACGCGACTCAATGTACCCTCGCGCGCGGGTTGGGCAGCAAGGCGGCAACGATGCCCAGCAGCGGCAGGAACGAAATCACCTTGTAGACCCAGATGATGCTGGTGTGGTCAGCCAGCACACCCAGCACCGCCGCACCCAGCCCACCCATGCCAAATGCCAAGCCGAAAAACAGCCCCGACACCGTACCGATACGACTGGGCATCAGCTCCTGTGCGTACACCAGGATCGCCGAGAACGCAGAGGACAACACGAACCCGATGATCAAGGTCAGCACCGTGGTCCATTGCAGGTTGGCATAAGGCAGCATCAGCGCGAACGGTGCCACGCCCAGGATCGACGCCCAGATCACCGGCTTGCGCCCGATGCGGTCACCCAGTGGGCCGCCGATCAAGGTGCCGGCCGCCGACGCCGCCAGGAAGCCGAACAGATGCAACTGCGCGCTCTGCACCGACAACTCGAACTTCTGGATCAGGTAGAAGGTGTAATAGCTGCTCAGCCCGGCGATGTAGAAATACTTGCTGAAGATCAGCACCAGCAGCACCGCAATCACCCAGGCCACGGTCCTGGGCGGCAACAGGTTTGCCGGCTTGGCGGCCGCCCTGGGCTGCGCGGCGCTGGCCAGCAGATGCTGCTGATACCAGCGGCTCACATAGGTCAGCAGGCCGATGCCCAGCAAGGCGGCGCAGGCAAACCAGGCCACGCTGCGCTGGCCGTTCGGCACGATCACCGCTGCCGCCAGCAGCGGACCAATCGCGGTACCGGCGTTGCCACCGAGCTGGAATACCGACTGCGACATCCCGTGCCGACCACCGGAAGCCAAGCGCGCGATGCGCGAGGATTCCGGATGGAAAACCGCCGAGCCGATACCCACCAGCATCGCCGCCACCAGCACCGTGGCGAAGTTGGGCGCAAATGCCAGCAATAACAGCCCGCACAATGTGGATGTCATACCCATCGGCAGTGAATACGGCGCCGGACGTTTGTCGGTACGCAAGCCGATCAGCGGCTGGAACAGGGAGGCCGTCAGCTGATAGGTCAAGGTGATCAGGCCAACCTGGGCAAAGCTCAGATGGAACTGCCCTTTGAAGATCGGGTACAGCGCCAGAATCAGCGACTGCATCATGTCGTTGACCAGATGCGAACTGCTGATGGCAGCAAGCACGCCAACGGCTACCCGGCGACGCTGTGGGGACGGTGCAGCAGTGATATCAGGAGCCGTGGATGACATGGGGGAACCGGCGAATCGTGGGGACGGTAGGCATGGTAGATTCAAGCACCCCGCCCATCCTGCGCGATATGGTCATGCATCTGCTCGAAAAGGACATTGCCAGCCGCAAGGGCCGACGCCTGCCCGTGCCCGCCGGGCCGGACACCGCCGTGTACTGCAAGGCGCGCGACTACACCGCCACCACGCTGATCCCCCTGCACCATCACCCCGACCGTCACCAGCTTGTCTATGCCGAAACCGGCGTACTGGTGGTGCGCGCCGGCATGGGCCGCTGGGTGGTGCCCAGCACGCGCGCGATCTGGATGCCTGCCGGTGTCGGCCATCAGGTGCATTGCATCGGTACGGTGCAGATGCGCAGCCTCTACATCCTGCCCCGCTACATGCCGCAGGCACCGGCAACACCGTCGGCAGTGTCCATCACCCCGCTGCTGGCCGCCTTGATCCGCGCCGCCGCGGTGATCGCTCCGTCCTATCAACCCGACTCCCGCGATGGACGCTTGATGCGCCTGATCCTGGACGAAGTGCAGACCCTGCCGGTACTGCCGCTGCACCTGCCCGAGCCCACTGACCCGCGCCTGCGGCAGATCGGCCGCAAGCTGGAACGGCATCCCGATGATGCCTCCACCTTGCAGGACTGGGCCACGCGCCTGCAGGTCGACGTCAAGACCATCCAGCGCCTGTGTGCGCGCGAGTTGGGCATGACCTTCGGCCAGTGGCGCCAGCAGGCACGGCTGCTGCGCGCATTGGAGCGGCTGGCGGTCGGCGAGAAGGTGATCGATGTGGCCATGGCGCTGGGTTATGAAAGCCCCAGCGCTTTCGCCACCATGTTCAAGCGTCGCTTCGGCCTGAGCCCCAGCCAGTTTTTCCGCTAGCCCCGCACCTCCTGTACAAGCGCCAGGCCTGATCTTGCTGGCGGGTACTGCGTCATTTTCGCTATGCTCATTGCCAGCCCGTTCGGGAGTACTCCCAGCGGGCTTTTTTGTTGTCGCAACGATACTTCTGGAAGGGAAATGGCTGGAAACGTAAAGCTTGACGATTTGAGTGAGATCGCCGGTTTCATCGGCGCAGCGCTGGTGGATGGTGACAGCGGCATGGCGCTGGGCGTACTCGGCGGAGGCCCGATCAACATGGAGGTTGCCGCCGCAGGCAACGCCGACGTGGTCCGCGCCAAGCGCCGCGTCGCCAACGCGCTTGGCCTGACCGAGGTGGTGGAGGACATCCTTCTCACCCTGTCCAAGCAGTACCACCTGATCCGTCCGCTGGAGGGCAACAAGGATCTGTTCCTGTACGTGGTACTGGACCGCAACCGCGCCAACCTGGCGATGGCACGCCACGAACTGAAGAGCTTCGAGAAGACGCTGGACTTCAAGTAAGCCCGGACGCATTGCGCTGCTCAGGAAGCCCGGCAAGATGCCGGGCTTCTGCGTTGTGCAACCACGCGCCAGCCATGCGTACCTGGCGGGAGCGGTGTCAGGCCCGGGGCCGGGAATGCGGAGCTCGCGTTACCTTCCCGTTTGGCGTGCGACGCGCTTCACGGCTTCTGTCGCTCCTGCACACCAAGCCTGCCCCTTGCTGCCTGGTCATTCGAGGCACGCAGATAGCGCTGCCCATCGAACTCGAACCCAAGCACCCCACCCAACCCGTCACCCAGGAATTGCAGTGGCTCAGGTGCTGCCAACGGGCCGTCCTGGGCAGCGAATAGATCCGGCGCGGCGGGTTTCAAGGTCCGCTCCAGTGCCCCCAGCCGGAGCTCCAGCCCGCCATCGGCTGCGATCACCTGCGCTGTCACCGGCAACCGCGCCGCACGGTAGTGGCCGATATAGGCCGCCGTACTGGCCGGTTGCCAATGCCACCCCTGCCAACGCGGATCCTCTTGCGCCTTGCGCTGCCGTGCCTGTGCGCCAGACAGCTGCTCGGCAACGCGCTGCGGGTACACCTGCTGCCGCGTCGCGGCCCATTTACCGGCATCCGGTTGGTCGACCAGGTACTGGAAGAACTGCACGACGGTGCGCGAGGTCAGCCAGCCAGTTGCATTGTCCGAATTGGAAAACACGCCGATCCCCACACCCAGGTCCGGCGAGAACGCCATCATGCTGCGTGCGCCGGTATAGCTGCCGCCATGGATATAGAGCGTATGTCCTTCGAAGTCACATACGTTCCAGCCGTAGGCGTAGCCATTGCATGGCAGCTCGTAGGCATTGCGCGCCTTTGGGTCTACCTGCGCGCCGATGCGGTGCGCGGCCTGCAAGCCGGTGGCCAGCAGTTGTGGCGACAACGCTGCGCCCAGCTGCAGACGCAGCCAACGCCCCATGTCGCGTGGCGAAGTCATCATGCCGCCGGCCGCATGCATGATCCCGTCGGGTTTGGGCGCGACAAGCCGCCAACCCTGTGCGTCCCCCAGCCATTGATGGTTGAACGCCACCTGCCCCGGCTCGAAGCGGGAAGTACGGGCCGAGGTTTCGTGCAGCTGCAACGGTGTGAACACAAGCGCCTGCAACCAGTCCTGCCATGCGCGACCGGTGCGCTGCTGCAGGATCGCGGCATAGATGTTGTAGCCAAGGTTGTCGTAGTCGAAACCCTCAGCACGCCTGCTCGCGAATTGCTGCAGCAGCTGCGGATACAGCGCCGGATCAGGACTGCCGATATACGCCTCCAGCGTGGTAATCGCATCGGCACTCAACGGAACGCGGTGATTGAGCAGGTCCGCCAAGGTCCATGCCGCGGGATCGACGCCCGCTGGCAACTGCAGCTGCGGCCAGTGGTCGGCCAGGGTGCTGTCCAGGCGCAGCACGCCTTGTTGGTCCAGAAGCTGGGCCAGCAGCCCCATATAGGATTTCGTTTGTGATGCGATATACATCGGGGTGGACATTGTCAGCGGCGCTGCCGTGGCCGCATTGCGTTGCCCACGCGTGTAGCCGAGCAGTTGCTGCTCGCGATCGACGACCACCACGGCATAGCCGGGGCCCAGCTCCGGAATACCATCCAGGAACGCAGCCAGCTCGCGCGCCGCCTGTTCCGGGGGTGCCGCGGATGCCGTTGCCGCGGCGCCCATGCAGGCGGGCAGCAATAGCAGCGACAGGATGTTGCGTAGATACATGGGCTGACTCCGTGACTGACCGCTTGCACGATGCGTCAACGCTGCCCGGCAAGTCTTGAACGGATTGAACCTGCTCATGCCTGCAGCAGCGCGCGCAACCGGGCTGGGGTCAAGCCACTGTGCGCCCGGGCAATGCGACTGAGATGGGATTGGTCGGCAAACCCGGCACGCTGTGCCACATCGGCCAGCGCGTGACCCTTGGCCAACAGTGGCAATGCCCGCTGCAACTGTGCACGTGCACGAAACACCGACGGCGCGCAGCCCATCCAGCGTGCAAAAGCACGCGCAAAATACACCGGATGCACGCCAACCTCGCTGGCCAGTTCGGCCAAGGGCAGGGTCTGCTCCTGCAGGCGCTGGCAACTGCGTGCAAGCCACCGTGGCGCCACGCCTGCCGGGCGCTCGCCGCTGGCCGCCATGCTGGCCAGCAGCTCCCACAGCCGGCTATCGATCTCACTCTGGCTCAGCTCGCCGGCAAACAACTCCGACAACAGTGTTCGTCCACTGCGCAGCGCCGGCTGCTGGTCACCGCCACGCCATTGCCACGCCTGTCCGATGCCGAGGTTCTTCTGCAGGTCGAACGCGGCCGGCAAGTCGACACCCAGCATCAACGCACCGGCGGGGCCGTAGTCATTGGCATGCATCAGCCCGGCGTGTTTCACGCCCAATGCCGGGACGGCCAGGCGCTCCTCGCCGCGCGACGTCCGCTCCTGCAATGTGCCCAGCAGCAGCAATGAAAGTTGATGGCAGTGATGTGCATGCCGTTGCATGTGCTCGCCAGGCGCGTACCAACTTACCCGCGCAGACAGGCGCTCACCATCGAACACCCGACGCCGGACTGGCGCCTGTGCTGCGTCACTGCGATATCGGGCTGACGGCAAGGGCATGAATTGGCGCAGGCACGGAACTGACCGAAGTCTAGACACATCACCCGGCAGCGCACCTGCCGTTGGTCGGGGTGCCGCATACCGGGAACGGACGCTGCCAGCGCCCCATTCCCGTCCCTGTACAAGGCCTTGTTCAGCCCTTTGGCGCGGCCAACAGGTACTTCAGCCCATGCATGAAGCCACGTGGTGCAACGCTGAGATGGTCCTCGTCATTGAGCACGTCCAATTTCAGCGCCAGTGCCTGGCCACCACGCGCGTCCAGCAAACCGATCATGCGCTGCGCATCGACCACCATGTCGGCATCGCCGCCATGCTGCACCGATTCGTACTCCCCCACATACATGTAGGCCCGCACTGGCTGCTCGGCCGGCTTGGCGGCCGCGGCCAGGCGGCGCTCCATCTCGTGCTTGTCAAACCAGTACGACGGACTGCCGAGGATATAGCCGCTGAACAACTGCGGCCGCTCCAGCAGCACCTGGGTACCCAGCAAGGCCCCATAGGAATGGCCCAGGAACATACGACGGGTTTCGTCCGTGCGGTAGCGCGTGGCCACGAATGGCAGCGCCTGGGTCTCCAGATAGGCGATGTAGTCGCTGGCGCCACCGTGCACGGCGTCGGCTGGCGAACCGCTGGGGCCCTTGCTTGTTGGCGTGTAGTCACGGCGGCGACTCTGCATGCCGCCCTCGCCCTTGGCATAGGACAGGCCAACCAGGATGAAGTCGTCGATCTTGCGCCCTTCGACATTCAGGCGCCGCGCCATCTGCCAGACCAACGGGAAGGCATAGTCGGCATCGGTGACATACAGGACCGGGTAGCGCTTGTCGGGGTTATCGGCGTAGCCGGCCGGCAAGGCCACAAACACCTGGTAGCCGCGGCCACTTACCGGATCGGGTACGTCCCAGACTTCACTGCCCAGCACTTCATAAGGGCTGCCTTCGCCGCGCTGCACGCTTGCGGCTACAGGCTTTGCAGCAGCCGCTTCTGGTGTGGCGTTGGGTGCAGCCTCGGGAGCGGCACTACAGGCGCTCAGTACCACCATTGCCACCATCGACATCATCCATTTGCTCAAGCAGACACTCCCGTCATCGTGATCAGTCCCCGATGATGGCACGGCCCAGCACGCATCCGAAGACTGCGTCTCCCAATTGCATGCACGCTGTGGAGCAGTTCAGTCGCCGCCGTCGAAGCGCGCAAACCGTTGATTCCTTTAGGACGACACACTACTGTCGGCTTTCTGTCGTGTCGTCGATCGAGGTTGTCCGGCAGCCTGCTCGCTCGGCTAACATCGTCAGGAACGCGCCATGGAAGATGAAACAGTGAAAATCGACGGAAAGCGAATCAGGCAACTGCGCGAAGTCCGCGGCTGGTCGCAGGAGCACCTGGCCACCCTCTGCGGCTTGAGCGTGCGCACCGTCCAGCGTCTGGAAGCCGAGGGGAGTGCCTCGCTTGAGTCGCGGATGGCAGTTGCGTCGGCGCTGGGGGTTTCGGCAGGGGACCTGCTTGCTGCCCCCGCTGCCGACACTCCACTTGCAGTCGCCGCGGCGCCCATCGCGCGTGGCAGGCGTAGCGAGAACCTTGCATTGGGCTTCGCGTTGCTGGTGATTGCGCTGTTGTACGGCGGCTACAACGTCGGCAAGGATCTGGCGGTGCGTGACAACGCACGCTGCGCCGCCACCCCCGCCCAATGCCAACGCTGAGCCTGCGGCCGAGACGCGGTTCACCTCACCGATGATTCCCGTAGCCCGGGTAAGCCCAGCGCACCCGGGGCTGTTGCAGTGCCGTCCTAAAGCTGTCGATCCCTGCTCCCGGGTGCGCTGCGCTTACCCGGGCTACATTGGCCTGCCCCGGATACGCTGCGCTTACCCGGGCTACATTGACGGCGCTGAACCGGCTTCTTCCTGATCAGCATGCAGCGTTGCCAGGGACTGGCGCAATCGCTGTTTTGCGGCGCCGCCGCTGCTACAAAAAATCCGATGCCAGCATTCCGGCATCGGACTCGGGTTGTCTGGCGGCTTGAACAGCCCCCATCAGCGCGTACGCTGTTTAAAGCGAATTACTTACTTGGCCTTGCCCTGGTTGGCCACGGCCTCGGCCGCCTTCTTGGCCGCTTCCGGGTCGCCCAGGTAGCGGAACGACTTGACGGTCAGATCGTCGTTCAACTCGAACAGCAGCGGAATGCCGGTCGGGATGTTGAGCTCAAGGATTTCTTCCTTGCTCACGTTGTTGAGGTACTTGTACAGCGCGCGCAGCGAGTTGCCGTGGGCGGTGACCAGCACGGTCTTGCCGTCCTTCAACTGCGGGGCGATGGCGTCGTGCCAGTACGGCAGCACGCGGTCCAGCGTGGTCGCCAGCGACTCGGTGGCCGGCAGCGCGTTGCGGTCCAGGCCGGCATAGCGACGGTCGTGGATCGGGTGGCCCGGATCGGCCAGGTCCATCGGCGGCGGCGGGATGTCGTAGGAACGACGCCATACCTTGACCTGCTCCTCGCCGTGCTTGGCGGCGGTCTCGGCCTTGTCCAGGCCCTGCAGGCCACCGTAATGACGCTCATTCAGGCGCCAGGACTTGTTGACCGGCAGCCAATCCTGGCCCAGCTCGGCCAAGGCCCCCTGCAAGGTGTGGATGGCACGCTTGAGCACCGAGGTGTGGGCCACATCGAACTGCAGGCCTTCTTCCTTCATCAAGCGGCCAGCGGTAGCAGCTTCCTGGCGGCCCTGTTCGGTGAGGTCCACGTCCACCCAGCCGGTGAAGCGGTTATCGAGGTTCCACTGGCTCTGGCCATGGCGCAACAGCACGAGTTTGCGGGTCACTGCGGAGTTCTCCGGGTGTGGGGAAGGAAGACGGCGATTGTATCCCCTTCACGTCGTTTGCCGTCCTTTGGAGCAGCCCACGCCGCCCGCGGATTGGTTGCAGGCGCGACCGTCCTGCCCCGGGATAGCGGTACAGCGCGCTACCCGCACCGGAACAACAATCCATTCTTCCGCTGGTCACTTCATCGATGCAGCGGGCATGTCATCCTTGAACCCTGAGCCACGCAACCAGGAGCACCGCCCCATGACCACGATCATCAGCCCACGCGTCCACGACCTTGGCGGCTTCCAGGTACGGCGTGCGGTACCCACGCTGCAGGCGCGCAGCGTAGGCTCGTTCGTGTTCGTGGACCACATGGGCCCGGCCATCTTCAGCCCCGGCCAGGGCATCGATGTGCGTCCGCATCCGCATATCGGCCTGGCGACCGTTACCTTCCTGTGGTCAGGGCAGATCGGTCATCGCGACACGCTGGGCTCGGAGCAGATCATCCGCCCGGGTGACGTCAACTGGATGACCGCAGGGCGTGGCATCGCCCATTCCGAACGCACCCCGGCTGCCGCACGCGAGCATGACCAGAGCCTGCACGGCATGCAGACCTGGGTGGCGCTGCCCAAAAGTCACGAAGAGACCGATCCGGCCTTTTTCCACTTCGGCGCGGACCAGTTGCCGCAACAGCGCCGCGATGGCGCATGGCTGCGGGTGATCGCCGGCCGTGCCTACGGTGAGGAATCGCCCGTGCAGGTATTCGCCGACACCTTGAATGTAGCGATCGACCTTGCGCCTGGCGCCGAGATCGACCTGGATACCTCGCACGTGGAGCGCGCGCTCTACATCCTGGAGGGCGATGCGCAGCTCGATGGCACCGACATCCCTACCCAGCACCTGGTCATCCCTGACGCCGGGGCCCGTGGGCGTCTGCGCGCCAAGACACCGGTCAAGGCGATGCTGATGGGCGGCGAACCGCTGGATGCACCGCGCCACCTGTGGTGGAACTTCGTATCCAGTTCCAAGGAGCGCATCGAGCAGGCGAAGGACGATTGGGAAAACGGCCGTTTCGGAACCATCCCCGGCGATGACAAGGAGTTCATCCCGTTGCCGCGTTGAAGTCGGGCTGTACCTATTGCCAGACATGCTGTCTGCGCACCGGTTAACGATTTAAATACGCACTTGCCAGTGTTCTGAGTGTATTTTCCCCACACCCGTTTCGGGGTAATTCTGGGGTAATAGATCATGAGCATGGGAAAGCGCCTGGCTGCCGAGTTCCTCGGCACCTTCTGGCTGGTACTGGGTGGTTGCGGCAGCGCAGTGCTGGCTGCGAATTTCGGCGGCGACGGCAACCCGCTGGGCATCGGTTTCGTGGGTGTCTCTCTGGCCTTCGGCCTGACCGTGCTGACCGGCGCGTATGCGTTCGGCCATGTTTCCGGTGCGCACTTCAACCCGGCGGTGAGCATCGGCCTGTGGGCCGGCGGTCGCTTCTCCGGCAAGGATCTTGTGCCCTACATCGTGGCGCAGGTGCTGGGCGGCTTGTTCGCCGGCTTCATCCTGCTGCAGATCGCGCAGGGCAATGCCAACTTCCTGATCGACGGCAGCAAGGCCGGCGCCTTCGCCAGCAATGGCTACGGCGCGCTGTCACCGGGCGACTACACCGTCGCGGCGGCGTTCCTGTGCGAGGTGGTGCTGACCGCGGTGTTCCTGATCGTGATCATGGGCGCCACCCACGGCCGCGCCCCGGCCGGCTTCGCACCAATCGCCATCGGCCTGGCCCTGACCCTGATCCACCTGATCAGCATCCCGGTCACCAACACCTCGGTGAACCCGGCACGCTCCACTGCCGTGGCCGTGTTTGCTGGCGCGGGCGCCCTCAGCCAGCTGTGGCTGTTCTGGGTTGCCCCGATCCTGGGCGCGCTGATCGGTGGCGTCGCCTACAAGTGGTTGGGCAGCGACAAGTAAGCTCCGTTGTGAAGCCACTGCGAAAACGGCCCCTTCCGGGGCCGTTTTTTTGTGACTGCGCCTACGCTTTGCATCTGTGGCGGCTTTTGTAATACCGTCAGCGGGTGGCCGGGCGCATGGGGATATGCGCACCCGGGCAAGGAGCCTCAGCAACCACCTGCCACAAACAACGTTCAGAACTCGAATTCGACTGCCATCGTGCCGCCCTGCGGACGATGCTTCATGGGGATTACGTAGTGAAGACTGTCCGTAGCGTTTCCGCAGCCGTGCTGCTCGCCATCAGCAGCGCCGCCCTGGCCCAACAGGCCGAGCAGTGCCCCACCTTGCCCGCTGACGCCGGCCTGCATTGGGAACAACAGACCCAAAGCGACTTCATTGTCTGCAAGGCCGCCACCAGTGACGGACGCACGGTCCTGAACATGATGCTGACCGCTCGCGACCCCGATATGTCGTTCAACCGCTCCCTGCGTGCGGAAAAAGGCAGCTTCGGTGGCGAAGCCATGTACTGGTACAAGCTGGACATGGGTGGCCGCGACCTGCCCGGGCTGGAGTCGCGCCGCATCACCGTGGTCAAACTGGACAAGAACCGCTTTGCCCAGATCTGGATCGACGCCGCTGACACCGGCGAACTGGGCAATCTTCAGAACCTGACCCAGGCACTGAACCTGTCTTCGTCCGCGCTGGCCGGGGGCCGCTGACCCCACCGCCCGTCCTGATTACGGGACGGGCGAATGGAATTGGCTGGATCAGATCGACGGCGTCTTATGGGTCGCTTTCAAAAGCGACCTTCCTGATAGTCGATGAAGGCCTGCATCAATTCCTGCCGGGTGTTCATCACGAAAGGGCCGTGGCGCACCACCGGCTCACGCAGCGGGCGCCCGGCCACCAGGATCAGGCGTGCGCCCTGCGTGCCAGCTTGCAGCGACAGCGCATCGCCGGCACCCAGCACCGCCAACTCATGCTGGCCGACGCTGCGCGCGTCCTCCGCATCGCCCAACAATGCCCGGCCCTCGAAGACGTAGGCAAAAGCGCTATGTCCTTCCGGCAATGCCACCTGCCACTGGGCACCGGGCTGTAGTGTCACGTCCAGATACAGCGGTTCGGTGGCGGGCTGTTGGATCGGCCCCTGCACCTGCCCAACCGTGCCGGCGATGACCTTCACCTGCACGCCCGGTACCGGTGTGATCAGCGGAATGCGCTCAGGTGCGAACTCCTGATAGCGCGGCGCAACCATCTTGTCGCGCGCCGGCAGGTTCACCCACAGTTGGAAGCCGCGCATGCGGCCAGACTCCTGCTCGGGCATCTCCGAGTGCACAAGCCCGCGGCCGGCGGTCATCCATTGCACACTGCCCGGTGTCAGCAGGCCTTCGTTGCCGTGGTTGTCCTTGTGCCGCATGCGCCCGTCGAGCATGTAGGTGACGGTCTCAAAGCCACGATGCGGGTGATTGGGAAAACCGGCAATGTAGTCCTCGGCGCGATCGGTACCGAATTCGTCCAGCATCAGGAATGGATCCAGGTCCGGCAGCGCCGGGGTACCGATCACGCGGGTCAGGCTGACCCCCGCCCCATCGGAAGTAGGCATGCCCTTCATGGTGCGCAAGACGGTGGCGTACGGCTGACTGCTCATGGCTATCTCCTGGCGATACGGCTGACAATGCGGGCGCCATGCGGCTGCGGCAACCGCCATGGTCGCAACCCATCGTTGCGGATACGGTAGCGCCGCAGGACATAACCCACCCGCAGTCAGGTCGGCCCGGGAATCGTCCTAAGACCAAAGTCGCAGACACTTGAGCAGTCCTGCACATTGACCCTTGACCGGCATGGGTAGACCCTTGACCCCATTCCCCCGCGAGGCCACTCGATGAAAGGTTTCTCCAAAGCCGGATGGGCGCTACTGTCCCTGATCGGCGCATTCTGTCTGGGCGTCGTGGCACTACGCCGCGGCGAGCACATCAATGCACTGTGGATCGTGATCGCAGCGGTATCGCTGTATCTGGTCGCGTTCCGCTACTACGGCCTGTTCATCGCCAACAAGGTGCTGGGCGTCGACCCCACCCGTGCCACCCCTGCGGTCCTCAACAATGATGGTCTGGACTACGTGCCGACCAACAAGCACGTCCTGTTCGGCCATCACTTCGCCGCCATTGCCGGCGCCGGTCCGCTGGTTGGCCCGGTACTGGCTGCACAGATGGGCTACCTGCCCGGCACGCTGTGGCTGATCGCCGGCGTGGTGCTGGCCGGCGCGGTGCAGGATTTCATGATCCTGTTCATCTCGACCCGCCGCAACGGCCGCTCGCTGGGTGACCTGGTGCGTGAGGAAATGGGCCAGGTGCCCGGCACCATCGCCTTGTTCGGCGTCTTCATGATCATGATCATCATCCTCGCGGTGCTGGCGATGATCGTGGTGAAGGCACTGGAGGGCAGCCCCTGGGGCATGTTCACGGTGATCGCAACAATGCCGATTGCCATCCTGATGGGCGTGTACATGCGCTACATCCGCCCGGGCAAGATCGGCGAGATTTCGGTCGTCGGCCTGATCCTGCTGCTGGCTGCCATCTGGTATGGCGGCAAGGTTGCTGCTGACCCGGTGATGGGCCCGATGTTCACCTTCACCGGCATCCAGATCACCTGGATGCTGATCGGTTACGGCTTCGTCGCCGCCGTGCTGCCGGTGTGGCTGCTGCTGGCCCCGCGCGATTACCTGTCCACCTTCCTCAAGATCGGCACGATTGTCGGCCTGGCGATCGGCATCCTGATCGTGATGCCGGAACTGAAGATGCCGGCGCTGACCCAGTTCGCCGACGGCACGGGCCCGGTGTGGAAGGGCAGCATGTTCCCGTTCCTGTTCATCACCATCGCCTGCGGTGCGGTATCGGGCTTCCATGCGCTGATCAGCTCGGGCACCACGCCCAAGCTGCTGGCCAATGAAGGCCATGCCGCCTACATCGGCTACGGCGGCATGCTGATGGAATCGTTCGTGGCAATCATGGCCATGGTGGCGGCTTCGATCATCGAGCCGGGCATCTACTTCGCCATGAACAGCCCGGCCGCCATCATCGGCACCGACGTGGTGCATGCTGCGCAGGTCGTGACCAACTGGGGCTTTGCGATCACCCCGGAGCAGTTGACCGCCACCGCCTCCGAGATTGGCGAAAGCACCATCCTCTCGCGCGCCGGCGGTGCGCCGACCCTTGCAGTGGGTATCGCACAGATCCTGCATGCGGTGCTGCCGGGCGAAGGCATGATGGCCTTCTGGTACCACTTCGCCATCCTGTTCGAAGCGCTGTTCATTCTGACCGCCGTTGATGCCGGCACCCGTTCGGGCCGCTTCATGCTGCAGGACCTGCTGGGCAACTTCGTGCCGGCGCTGCGCCGCACCGACTCGTGGGTCGCCAGCTTCATCGCTACCGGCGGCTGCGTGGCGCTGTGGGGTTACTTCCTGTACCAGGGCGTGACCGACCCGCTGGGCGGCATCAACATGCTGTGGCCGCTGTTCGGCATCGCCAACCAGATGCTGGCCGGCGTGGCGTTGCTGCTGTGCACCGTGGTGCTGTTCAAGATGAAGAAGGACAAGTACGCCTGGGTGCCGTTGCTCCCGGCCATCTGGCTGTTGATCTGCACCACTGCGGCCGGCTTCATCAAGATCTTCTCCGACATCCCGGCAGTGGGCTTCCTGGCCCAGGCGCACAAGTACCGCGACGCCATTGCCGCCGGTGAGCTGCTGGCACCGTCGAAGAACTTCGACCAGATGCACCAGGTGATGGTCAACAACTACATCAACACCGCCCTGACCGCGCTGTTCCTGTTCGTGGTGTTTGCGGTGCTGGTGTATTCGATCAAGACCATTGCCGCCGCACGTCGCTCGCCGACGCGTACCGACAAGGAAACGCCTTATGTGGCATTGAAGCCGCACGAGGTTGACCTGTAATGGGTACCGAGCTGGTCCCCGTCGGCCAGTACCAGACGTTCCGCCGTACGTGGCGGCGTCTGGTGCAGACCGCGCGGCTTTGCTGCGGCGTGCCGGACTACGACAACTATGTCCGGCACATGCAGGAGAAGCATCCCGACCGCGAGGTCATGGATTACAAAACCTTCTTCCGCGAACGTCAGGAAGCCCGCTTCGGCGGCAGGAGCGGCTTCCGCTGCTGCTGATATCAGCAGGTAGTGGAACAGAAAAGGCGGCGCCAATGGCGCCGTTTTTTTGTAGTGCCGAGCCATGCTCGGCAAGGGGGCGTTACCGGTGAAGCCCCTGTCGAGCATGGCTCAGCACTACATATCGAAGCCACGCTGCTCGGGAGGCGCTGTGCATCTCGGACTACTCGTGAAATGCCCCGGATGCGCTGCGCTTATCCGGGCTACGTTCGGACACCGCGTGCAAAAACGGCGCCATCGGCGCCGTCTTTTTTTTGTAGTGCCGAGCCATGCTCGGCAAGGGGGCGTTATCGGTAAAGCCCCTGCCGAGCATGGCTGGGCACTACATATCGAAGCCACGCTGCTCGGGAGGCGCTGTGCACCTCGGACTGCTCGTGGAATGCCCCGGATGCGCTGCGCTTATCCGGGCTACGTTCGGACACCACATGCAAAAACGGCGCCATCGGCGCCGTCGCATTCTTCTGTAGTGCCGAGCCATGCTCGGCAGGAGCACTACCGGCAAAGCCCTTGCCGAGCATGACTCGGCACCACGGCAAGCCATTTGCTGGAACTCAGTTCACCAGACGCAGGCGCAGTTCCTTGGGCAGCGCGAACACCATCGATTCCGGCTCCCCATCCAGTTCGCCGACATTGGTGACGCCCAACTCGCGCAGACGCGCGATGACACCATCCACCAGCACTTCCGGTGCCGACGCACCCGCACTCAAACCAATGCGTTGCTTGCCCTGTACCCACGCGGGGTTGATCTCATGCGCACCATCGATCAGGTAGGCCTCAACGCCCTCGCGCCGAGCCAGTTCACTGAGCCGGTTGGAATTGGAGCTGTTCGGCGAACCGACCACCAGCACCAGGTCGCATTGCTTGGCCAGGTCGCGCACGGCGTCCTGACGGTTCTGCGTTGCATAGCAGATGTCGTCGTTCTTCGGCCCCTGGATCGCGGGGAAATGCTTGCGCAGGGCCTCGATGACCGCACGCGTGTCGTCCACCGACAACGTGGTCTGGGTGGTATAGGCGAAGTTCTCAGGTTGCGAGACCTGCAACGCCTCGACGTCCTCGACACTTTCCACCAGATAGATGTGGCCAACCCCGTTCTCACGGTTCCATTGGCCCATGGTGCCTTCCACCTCGGGGTGGCCTTCATGGCCGATCAAGACAACGTCACGGCCAGCGCGGCAGTGGCGCGCCACTTCCAGGTGCACCTTGGTTACCAATGGGCAGGTCGCGTCGAACACCTTCAGGCCGCGGCGTTCGGCCTCGGCACGCACCGCCTTGGAAACACCATGCGCACTGAAAATGACGGTGTTGCCATCAGGCACTTCGTCGAGCTCTTCAACGAAGATCGCGCCGCGTGCCTTCAGGTCATCAACCACGAAACGGTTGTGCACCACTTCATGGCGCACGTAGATCGGCGCGCCCAGTGTTTCGATGGCGCGTTTGACGATCTCGATGGCGCGGTCGACACCGGCACAGAAACCACGGGGATTGGCGAGTAAGACGTCCATGCAGCAATTCTACCGGCGGGAGTGGGAGGCAAGGGGAACAGCAGTGAAACCGCGCGGCTTCACGCCTTCTGCCCTGCCTCCGCGTTCTTCTTCGGCTTGCCCTCGAACAGGCCCGACAAGGCAATACCGATGGCACCGGCAACGATGGCCGAGTCCGCGATATTGAACGAAGGCCAGTAGTGATTACCGACGTACCACTGAATGAAATCAACCACATGGCCGTGAATCTGGCGATCGATCACGTTGCCGATGGCCCCGCCGATCACCAACGCATACGGCAGCGCGCTACGCCAATTGGCCCGCGCGGTACGCGACAGCCAGAACGCCATCAGGCCACTGATCGCAACGGCAAGGAACGTGAAGAACCACAGCTGCCAGCCGCCAGCATCACTGAGAAAACTGAACGCGGCACCGGTGTTGTAGGTGCGGTACCAATTCCAGAAACCATCGATCACCGGCACAGCCTGGAACTCGGGCAGGCTGGACAGCACCCAGGCCTTGCTCCACTGATCCAGACCGATCACGGCCACGGATACCAGCAGGTAGATCAACGCATTGGGCTTAACTGTTTTGGACTGCATGCAAACACCCTTGAAAGTTCATCGATGAAGAAACGGAAACGATGGTTACCCCAACGCGTTCCTCGTTCCTCCTCACTGGTTTCTGGCCCTTAGAACCAGCGGCGGTCTTCGCCGGCACCATCAATATTGCTGACGCAGCGGCCACACAACTCCGGATGCGCGGCCACCGAACCCACGTCGGCGCGGTAATGCCAGCAACGCACGCACTTGGCCTTGTCGGTCGGCTGGGCGCTGACAAACACCTCGTCGGTGGTCGCCGGACGCACGCTGACATCGCCACTGATGAACAGGAAGCGCATCTCCTCAGCCAGTGGCTGCCAACGCGCGGCCTGCTCCTCGTTGGCGGCAACGGTGATCTCCGCCTCCAGGGCGGCACCGATGGCACCGTTGGCACGCATCGGTTCCAGCACCTTGGACACCTGCTCGCGCAGCGCCAGCAACTGATCGAAATCGGCAGCCGACAACGCCGCATCGGCCGGCAGCGGCGCCAGGCCGTCGTACCAGGTGGTGAACAGCACGTTCTCGGCACGCTTGCCCGGCAGATAGCCCCACAGCTCTTCGGCGGTGAAGGTCAGGATCGGTGCCACCCAGCGCACGAAGGCTTCGATGATGTGGAACATCGCGCTCTGTGCCGAACGACGGCCGCGCGAATCTTCCTGCATCGTGTACAGGCGGTCCTTGGTCACGTCCAGGTACAACGAGCCCAGGTCGACGCTGCAGAAGTTCAGCAGCAGCTGCACGATCTCGGCCATGTTGTAGTTGGCGTACGCAGCCTTGATCTTCTCCTGCAGCTCGAACGCGCGATGCACGATCCAGCGGTCCAGGGCCACCATGTCCTGCAGCGGAACAAGGTGCTGGACCGGGTCGAAACCGTCCAGGTTGCCGAGCAGGAAGCGCGCGGTATTGCGCAGGCGGCGGTAAGCGTCGGCGTTGCGCTTGAGGATTTCCTGCGACAGCGACATCTCGTTGCTGTAGTCGGCCGAGGCGATCCACAGGCGCAGGATGTCCGCGCCCAGGGTGCGCATGATTTCCTGCGGCTCGATGCCGTTGCCCAGCGACTTGGACATCTTGCGGCCGTGCTCGTCCACGGTGAAACCATGGGTCAGGCACTGCTTGTACGGCGCATGCTTGTCGATGGCCACGCCGGTCAGCAGCGAGGACTGGAACCAGCCGCGGTGCTGGTCCGAACCTTCCAGGTACAGATCGGCCGGCTTGCCGAAGCCGCGTGCCAGCAGCACGCCTTCGTGGGTGACGCCGGAGTCGAACCAGACATCGAGGATGTCGGTGACCTTTTCGTACTGCGCGGCCTCGTCGCCGAGCAGCTCGGTGGCGTCCAGCGAATACCAGACGTCGATGCCTTCGGCCTGCACGCGGTCGGCAACCTGCTGCATCAACTCGACGCTGCGCGGGTGCGGCTCACCGGTTTCGCGGTGGGTGAACAAGGCGATCGGCACGCCCCAGGTGCGCTGACGGCTGATGCACCAGTCCGGGCGGCCATCGACCATGCTGCTGATACGCGCCTTGCCCCAGCTCGGGAACCAGCCGACGTTGTCGATGGCAGCCATCGCGTCATTGCGCAGATTGGCCTTGTCCATCGAGATGAACCACTGCGGCGTCGCGCGGAACACCACCGGCGTCTTGTGCCGCCAGCAGTGCGGGTAGCTGTGCTGGATTTCGACAAAGGCCAGCAGCGCGCCGCTTTCACGCAGCACGTCCACGATCAGCGGCTGTGCCTTCCACAGGTGCTGACCGGCCAGCTCGACCGTCCCGGCCGGCGGCGTTGACGGCAGGTACACGCCACGGCCGTCGATCGGATTGATCTGGCCGGCGTTGTAGTTGTCCATCACCCCGTACTGCTGGCTGACCGCGAAGTCTTCCTGGCCGTGGCCGGGCGCGGTGTGCACCGCACCGGTACCGTCGGCATCGGAGACGTGCTCGCCGTTGAGCAGCGGGATGTCACGATTGGCATAGAACGGGTGTGCCAGCAGCTGGTTCTCCAGCGCCGAGCCCTTGGCATTGCCGTGCACGACCACCTCGGCCACGCCGTAGCGGCCCAGCGAGCGCTCGGCCAACGCCGAGGCCACAACCAGCCAGCGCGGCTGGCCGTTGTGAGCCGGGCCTTCGACCAGCGCATATTCGATATCCGCGCCCAGCGACACCGCCAGCGAGGCCGGCAGCGTCCACGGCGTGGTGGTCCAGATCGGCACCGCCACTTCCACGCCGGCCGGCAGGTCCACACCGAAGCTGGCGGCCAGCGCCTTGGAATCACGCGCGGCATAGGCCACGTCGATGGCCGGCGAGGTCTTGTCCTGGTATTCGATCTCGGCCTCGGCCAAGGCCGAGCTACAGTCGAAGCACCAATGCACCGGCTTGGCGCCGCGCACCAGGTGGCCGTTGGCGACGATCTTGGCCAGCGCACGGATTTCATTGGCCTCGAAGTCGAAGCTCAGCGTCTTGTACGGGTTGTCCCAATCGCCGATCACACCCAGGCGCTTGAAATCAGCGCGCTGCAGGTTGATCTGCTCTTCGGCGTACTCACGGCACTTCTGCCGGAACTGTTCGGCGTCGAGCTTGACGCCAACCTTGCCCCACTTCTTCTCGACCGCGATCTCGATCGGCAGGCCATGGCAATCCCAGCCCGGCACGTAGGGCGCATCGAAGCCGTCGATGTAACGCGACTTGACGATGATGTCCTTGAGGATCTTGTTGACCGCATGACCCAGGTGGATCTGGCCGTTGGCATACGGCGGGCCGTCGTGCAGCACGAACAGCGGGCGGCCCTTCGCGTTTTCACGAAGCTGCGCGTAAATGCCCTGCTCTTCCCAACGTGCCAGGATGCCCGGCTCACGCTTGGGCAGGTCGCCGCGCATCGGAAATTCCGTTGCGGGCAGATGGAGGGTGGCTTTGTAATCCTGGCTCACGCGGTAGCTCGCAATCTGTGTTCGTTGAGGATGCGACGCGCTTGCTCTGCGTCGCGGTGCATCTGCTCGGTCAGCGCCGGCAGATCGTTGAATTTCTCTTCATCCCGCAGCTTGGCAACGAATTCGACTTCGATGTGGCGGCCGTACAGGTCGCCGTTGAAGTCGAACAGGTGTGCCTCCAGCAAGGGCTCCACGCCTTCAACCGTCGGGCGCGTGCCAAAGCTCGACACTGACGGCCACGGCTGCTCGAACACGCCGTGTACCCACGTAGCGTAGATACCAGAAAGTGCGGGTGTTTTCGGGAAACGCAAGTTGGCAGTGGGAAAGCCCAGGGTGCGCCCCAGTTGCTGCCCGCGCACCACGCGGCCACCAATCGTGTACGGGCGGCCCAGCAGTTCACCCGCATGGGCGAACTCACCGGCCACCAGCAACTCGCGGATGCGGGTGCTGGAAATACGCTCGCCGTTCAGGTGTACCGGCTCGATCTCACCGGCAACGAAGCCCAGCTCGGCGCCCATGGCCTGCAGCAAGGCGATATCGCCGCCACGGCGGTTGCCGAAATGGAACTTGGGACCGATCCAGACTTCGCGTGCACCCAGCCGGCGTACCAGCATGTCGCGCACGAAGTCCTGGGCGGTAATCGCCACCATCTTGGCGTCGAAGCGCAGCAAGCCGACGCTGTCGATGCCAAGCTCGCGCAACGTGGCGACCTTGTCCCGGGCCAGCATCAGCCGCGGCGGCGGGTTGTCCTTGGCGAAGAACTCGCGCGGCAAGGGCTCGAAGCCCAAGGCCACGGCCGGCACGCCCAAGGCGCGGGCACGGGCGACCGCGTGGCGCACCAGCGCCCGGTGGCCCAGGTGCAGGCCATCGAAGGCACCAATGCAGACCACGCTTCCCTGCGGGAACAACACCCCGCCTTCGACGTCTCTAAAAAGCCTGCTCATTCCATCCGGATCCGGCCCATACGGGCCGGTTCTGTCGTGTGTAGCCCTGAAGTATAACGGGGCCGGCCACGCTGTCGGCTTACTGGCCACGCAGCTCGCGCGGCCGGTAGCCCATCAGCAGCAGGCCGGCGGCATAGACCGCGCCGCCGGTGCCGACCAGCACTGCCAGACGCCAGCCCCGCTCCCACCAGGCCCAGGCCGTCCAATCCGACCAGAACAGCCGCAGCGCAACCACCGCCACCAGCATCAACACACTGGCCACCGCCAACTGCAGGAGGAACCGCCCCCAGCCAGCCTGCGACTGGTACACCTGCGCCCGGCGGAGGTACCACCACAGCTGCAAGGCGTTGGCCCAGCCGGCAACGGCAATCGACAGCGCCAGCAACGCATGCGCACCTTCCACTTTCTTGAGCGCAGGCAGCCACTGACCATCGGCGGCGACAAGTGCAGCCTGGCCCATAGGGCTGAAGGAGAACATGGCGACAAACAGCAGTACCGTACAGACGATGTTGATGATGATCGAGGCCACCGCCGCCTTCACCGGCGTGCGCGTGTCCTGGCGCGAGTAGAAGGCCGGTGCCAGCACCTTGACCAGCAGGAACGCAGGCACGGCCAGCGACTGCGCCATCAGGCTCAGACTGCTCATGCGCATGTCCCGCTCGGAGAAGTGTCCGTACTGGAACAGGGTTGCCAGCAAGGGCTGCGCACACAGCACCAGACCGATACATGCGGGTACGCCGATCAACAGACACAGCCGGAAGCCCCAATCCAGGCCCTTGGAATAGCCTTCCGGATCCGAGCTGGCGTGGCGACTGGACAGATGCGGCAGGATCACCGTACCAATGGCGACACCGAACATGCCCAGCGGAAATTCCAGCAGGCGGTCGCTGTAGTACAGCCAGGTCACGCTGCTGCCCATCAGCATCGAGGCCGCCAGCGTATTGAACAACAGGTTGACCTGGGCCACCGACGAGCCGAACAACGTCGGCACCATCAGCCTCATGATCTTGCGTACGCCGGCATGGGCCAGATCGAACCTGGGCCGTGGCAACAGCCCCAGTTTTGCCAGCGACGGCAACTGGAAGGCGAGCTGCAGGATACCCGCCACGAACACGCCCCAGGCCAAGGCCAGCACCGGCTCATAGCCCCAGGCCTTCATGTGCGGCACCAGACACAGTGCCGCGGCGATCATGGAAATATTGAGCAGGATCGGTGAGAGCGCGGGTATGGCGAACTTCTGGTAGCTGTTGAGCACCCCACCCACCAGCGACGCCAGCGAGATGAACAGGGCGTAGGGGAAGGTGATCTGCAGCATCAGCGTGGCCAGTTCGGCCTGCTCACTGCCTGGCGCAAACCCCGGCGCGAACACCCGCATCAGCCAGGGCGCCAGCAGGATGGCGGCCGCCGTCATCAACAACAGCGCCCCCGTCAACACACCCGTCACCCGGTCCACCAGCGCCTTCACGGCAGCGTGGTCACCCTTTGCCTTGTATTCGGCCAGCACCGGCACGAACGCCATTGAGAATGAGCCCTCGGCGGAAAGGCGGCGCATGAAGTTGGGAATCCTGAACGCGACCACGAAAGCGTCCATTGCCGCGCTGGCACCGAACACATGGGCGTAAACTTGGTCGCGGATCAATCCGCTGATACGTGACAGGAACGTCATGGAACTGAATACGGCAGTGGATTTGAGCAAACGACCGCTCATGCATCTTCCTCTTGACAACTTGACTTGACGTTCTTTCAGTCAGCCATCATACTTGCATGCTTGCTGTTCCCACCACACCGATTTTCAGGAAACCACCACTGTGGCCAATATCAAGTCCGCCAAGAAGCGCGCCAAGCAGACCGTTGTGCGCAACGCGCGCAACACGGCTCAGCGTTCGATGCTGCGCACCGCCGTCAAGAAGGTGATCAAGGCTCTGGATGCCAACGACGCCGCTGGCGCCGAGGCAGCCTTTGCCGTCGCCCAGCCGATCCTCGACCGTTTCAGCGCCCGTGGCCTGATTCACAAGAACAAGGCTGCGCGTCATAAGAGCCGTCTGACCGCTCGCATCAAGGCCATCAAGGCTGCCTGATCCGCGCGATCACCAGGAGTCGCAAGACTCCCGGCATGAAAAACCCGGCCCTGTGCCGGGTTTTTTGTTGGGCGATTTTCGGGGGAAGCGAGGCAGATACCCCCTACCCAGCTTTGGCTTTGGCCTTGGCTTTGGCTTTGCCCTTGCCCTTGGCTTTGGGCCTCCCCAGAAAAGCCTGAACAACTCCCTTCTCCCGCTTGCGGGAGAAGGTGCCCGAAGGGCGGATGAGGGGGCCTTTGATCTGGATCTGGCCTTGGCTTTTCAAGCAAAAGCCTGCCCTCACCCCAACCCCTCTCCCGCAGGCGGGAGAGGGGCTTCAAGCGCAAGTCACAGCTAAAGCCAAGGCCACAGCCACAGCCACAGCCAAAGCCAAAACCAAAACCAAGGCCACAGCCACAGCCACAGCCACAGCCAAAAGCCAAAAGCCAAAAGCCAAAAACCAAAAACCAAAAACCCGGCTTTCGCCGGGTTTTCCTCATGCATCAACCACCAGCAAAAAACTTACTCGCCCGCGGCGTGACGCTCTTCAGCCTCCAGAATCTTCTGCTGATCAAAGAAGGCCATGATGTCCTTCATGATCGGCCAGGTACCTTCACGACCCAGTGCCGATACCAGATACCACGGGCCGGTCCAACCCAGCTCCTTGATGATCTGCTCAGCCGCTGCCTTGGCCTCATCCTCGAACATCAGGTCGGCCTTGTTCAGCACCAGCCAACGCGGCTTCTCCAGCAGCTCCGGGTCATGCTTGCCCAGCTCGCGCTCGATCGCACGCACCTGCTCAACCGGGGAAATGCCCTCAACACCACCTTCCATCGGCGAGATGTCGACGAGATGCAACAACAGACGGGTGCGCTGCAGATGGCGCAGGAACTGCGCGCCCAAGCCGGCACCGTCAGCCGCACCTTCGATCAGGCCCGGAATATCGGCGATCACGAAGCTGCGGTAATTCTCAACCTTCACCACACCCAGGTTCGGGTACAAGGTGGTGAACGGATAATCAGCCACCTTCGGCGTCGCCGCCGAAACGGCACGGATCAAGGTGCTCTTGCCCGCATTGGGGAAGCCCAGCAGGCCAACGTCGGCCAGCAGCTTCAGCTCCAGCTTGAGCAGGCGCTCTTCACCCTCTTCACCCGGCAGCGCCTGACGCGGCGCGCGGTTGGTGGAGCTCTTGAAGTGCATGTTGCCCAGGCCACCCTTGCCGCCCTTGGCCACCAGCAGGCGATCGCCATGCGTGGTCATGTCACCAATGACTTCGTCGGTGTCGACGTTCATCACCACGGTGCCGACCGGCACGGTGATGACCAGGTCTTCGCCCCCCTTGCCATAGGCCTGGCGGCCCATGCCGTTCTCGCCACGCTGCGCCTTGAAGATGCGGTCATGGCGGAAGTCGACCAGGGTGTTCAGGTTTTCGTCGGCACGGATCCAGACGCTGCCGCCATTGCCGCCATCGCCACCATCCGGACCACCGAGCGGAATGAACTTTTCGCGGCGAAAGCCGATACAGCCATTGCCGCCTTTGCCAGCGATGACTTCGATCTCCGCTTCGTCTACAAGTTTCATGAATTTAACGCCGGGATTGGGAAATGGGGATTGGGGGAACAGCAGAAGCAGGTACAGCCCATTATCGGCCCTGCACCCCGGAATGTCGGGGTTCCAACGAAAAACCCCGCCGAAGCGGGGCTCTCGTCAGCAGCCCACACCGGAGTATGGGCGGCTTGCGCGTACGGAATTAAGCTTCCGTGACAACGCTGACGGTACGGCGCTTGTTGGCACCCTTCACCGTGAACTCAACCTTGCCATCGACCAGCGCGAACAGCGTGTGGTCACGGCCCAGGCCGACGCCTGCACCCGGGTGGAACTGGGTGCCGCGCTGACGCACGATGATGTTGCCAGCTTCGATGGCCTGGCCACCGAAGATCTTGACGCCGAGGTATTTCGGGTTGGAGTCGCGACCGTTGCGCGAGGAACCTACGCCCTTTTTATGTGCCATGACGGATGCTCCTTAGCAATTAGCCGGCGATGCCGGTGATTTCGATTTCGGTGTAGTACTGACGGTGACCCTGACGCTTCATGTGGTGCTTACGGCGACGGAACTTGATGATCCGGACCTTGTCGGCGCGGCCGTGGGCCACAACCTTGGCGGTCACCGAAGCGCCCTTCAGCGCATCACCCAGCTTGATGCCGTCGGCATCGCCGAGCATCAGGATGTTGTCGAACTTGATCTCGTTGCCGGCTTCGACTTCGAGTTTTTCCACGCGCAGGGTTTCACCCTGAACGACGCGGTACTGCTTACCGCCAGTTACCAGAACTGCGTACATGACCAGACTTCCTCTGTAGTTATTGTGGTCGCCTTGCCCGCCATCGAGGGCGGACAGAAGCGGGATTTTACCGGGCGAAACGAACTCGGGTCAACCCACCCCCTGCCCTGACCTGCCGGGCCTGAACCCCCGTTCAGGCCCGGCAGCCACGACCGGCCCACCGGCGGGAAACAGCACTGGCAAAACTGGCAATTGCCCCCAAATCACAAGGCCGCTAGGCTGATTGACTGCCGTCAGCGACGCCCCCACACATCCTGCTTTCCGGCCCAGCCGGCAGCGGTCCAAATCGGATTTCCCATGGCGATGGATTTCATCCGCATCCGCGGTGCGCGGACGCACAACCTCAAGAACATCGACCTCGACCTGCCCCGCGACAAACTGATCGTGATCACCGGCCTGTCCGGC
>Ga0308157_10001528_pt1 | contig 46432 bp, 44 predicted proteins | sample PhyBR1_FD_201035 | JGI IMG/M metagenome (GOLD analysis project Ga0308157, IMG submission 201035) | Phyllosphere microbial communities from UC Gill Tract Community Farm, Albany, California, United States - DLSLB.R1 | ecosystem: Host-associated > Plants > Phyllosphere > Unclassified | place: USA... | reverse complement strand
ACTCAAGAAGTGGCGCACGTGGATACTGTACTGATCAGCCTGATTGATCACGATCGGCAATGGTTCAAGGCCAGGATTGGGCTAGATGTAAACGAGACGCCGCGCAATGTGTCGTTCTGCGGCTACGCCATTCTGGGTGACGACACCCTGCTGGTGGCTGACGCCGAGTACGATGCGCGTTTTGCCGATAATCCGCTGGTCATTGGCGCACCCTACATCCGCTTCTACGCCGGTCACCCCTTGCGTGCCGGGAACGGCAAAGCAATCGGAACGTTATGCATGTTCGACCCTCGCCCACGCCTGCTAAGTGAGGCCCAACAGGCCAACTTCAGAGACTTGGCCACGCTCGCAGAGGGTTATCTACAACTGCGCAGCTTGATACAGGCCAACCACGACTTACGGCTTGAAATGGACCGTGAGCAACGCAAGGCTTTGCTTGATCCGCTAACACAGCTATGGAACCGCGGCGCGGTGGCGGCCTTCCAGGATTGTGAACGCCGTTTGGCAAAGGAGAAAGGTCTGAAGCTGGGTGCTCTGTATGCGGACCTTGACCACTTCAAGTCGGTAAACGACAAGTATGGTCATGCTGACGGTGACCAGGTGCTCTGCGAGTGTGCGCGTCGCTTGCGAGCAGCCCTTCGCCCGGACGATTTGCTGGTACGCCAAGGCGGTGAGGAATTCGTCGCGTTGCTACGGGTAAAGGACGCTGACGAGCTGGTGCGGATCGCGGAACGCGTGCGCCTGCTCGTTGGCAGCAGACCGATGCAACTCTCCAGCGGTGCGCTAAGGGTGAGCCTCAGCCTAGGATCTACTTTAGTCGCCGATAGCGAGCAGATCGATCATGCACTGCGGCGTGCCGACAGCGCACTTTACGCAGCCAAACAGGGAGGGCGAGACCGAGTTGTCTATCTCCCGCCGATCCTGTAAGAGCCTAAGCTGGGCCATGGCGGTCACACAAGCGCATCAGAGGCTCGCTTCGGTCATTCTTCAGGTGGTTCGGCTGATGGCCTTATCCTGGAAGTTTGACCAAGGAATTGTATAGGTCAACGACGGCACGCTTTGCGAGAAACAGCGTACATCCGAGGAGGCGGCGGTGGGCAATTTCCCTATCTTGGTGACCGTGCTTTCGATGGTGCTGGGTTTGTCCATCACCAGGATTCTTTTGGGCGTCATGACCGTTTTCAGGATCCGCCGGACGGCACCGCCAGATTGGGTAGCCCTTGCGTGGGCATTCACACTTTTTCTCTTCCAGCTAGAATTCTGGTGGGCCCTCAATGATCTTCCCACATTCAAGAAAGACTTTTCTTTCGTCGAGTTCCTGCTTCTGGTCAGTCTGACCCTTTCCCTGTTCAGCGCAGCGGCGTTGATCCTGCCCAGTCGTAGCGAGGACGAACTGTATGGCCTTCAGGTCTACTTTGAGCAGGATGGGCGATTTGCCTTGCTGGCGATCTGTACCTACCTTGGATTGGGTAGTGTGACCAATATCTTGTTCTTCAACGCCTCACCCTTCCAGCTATGGGCAGCGGTGGATATGGTCATGTTCACATTGCCGTTGGCAGTGTTCTTCGCACGCCCCCGCCGCCTGTACGCGCCACTTACATTGATCTACCTACCCTTGTCGGTAATCGATACAGCTATTTCATTAAGTTCATAGCTAAACTGGCGATCTATCCTCGAACAAATGCTCGACACGCTCAGGCACATCGAGGACGCCAAACTGGTGGTATTCGACACCCGTGGCAATCGCGGTGGTAACAGCTTGGTCGACAGCCCGATACGTCATCGCTCGACCAGGGCCTGGTAAAGGATTCCAGTCCAGTAAGATTCAAAGGGCAGCTTGTGCTGGTGACGGACTCATTCTGTGCAAGTGCCTGTCTGGATTTTGCAGATGCGGTTCTGGCCGTTCCTGGAGCGACCCATTTCGGGTTATCAATGAGTGGCGACACGTTGTATATCGACATCGGTTCTCAGGCCTTGCCTAGTGGTGCGCAGTTCTGGTTACCGTTGAAAGTGTGGAGAGGGCGGGTGCGGGGGAATAATCAAAGTTATGACCCCCGCTATAGTTTCGATGGCGACATCAATGACACGTCAGCCGTTCAGCAGTGGGTGCTCGGTTACTTTTGAGCAGGTTTGCGGATTTGGAAGATTTATCCTAGGCGAGGAGGGCGGTTACCTGCTCATCAGGCAACCTGGCTTTTAAGCACTCCGCGCAACAGCAGATCAAGCGCCACGCTTGCCTGCGCCAAGCGCGCGGCGCCCTCTTCAGCCTCCGCGATCCACGCAGCCGCTTCTGCCAAGCTGCCATATAACAGCGAAGCCAGCGCTTGAGCGTCCGCTTCGACGATAACGCCCTGCACTATCAATTCATGTATCAGCTTGCGCATCGACTCGACACACTGTTGCTGTGCCTCCGGCGAGCCGCCACCCAGCACCGCCCTGGCGTCACGCAGCACGATCCGCTGGATCTGAGGCTCCAGCGCCATTTCCAGAAAGGCGTGGCAGCGCTGGCGAAAACCCTCCCACCCATCTTCTGCGGTGTCAGTAATGGCACGCAAGCGCTCATCCATCTCTGCGTCGAGCTGCTCGACCACTGCCGCCAGCAACCCCTTCTTGTCGCCAAAGTGATGGTACAGCGCCCCCCGCGTCAGGCCCGCCTGGGCAGTCAAGTCATCCATCGAAGTGTCCGCGTAGCCGCGTTCACTGAATACTTTGCGCGCGGTCTCCAGCAACCTGGCCCGGGTTTCTTCCATTGCGGCGCGTGTGCGTCGAACCATCCAGCTACTCCTTGTCTTCAGATGGCATGAGGTGAGCGTATGCGAGTGCCGTCATACAACCTGTATCCATTGTCTTGATCTCGACACGCACTGACAAGCGCCTGCTTTCTCCTTGCTTCGCCTTGCTCGATACATGGCGGGCGGACGGGATCAAACCGAATACGACATTTCTTCAGTGCGGTCCCGCAGGCGGTAGTAGCCCCATGAAGCAACCAGGAACACCGCCACGCCGGCGCCAAGGGCAACGTTGAATCCGGCCTTGGCACCCAATACATCGACAACCTGCCCCGATGCCGCAGCCCCGCCGGCAACCCCGACGTTGAGCCCGGCGAGCAACCAGGTCATGCCTTCGGTCAGCTTGCTTGGCGGAACAATGCGCTCTACCAGCGCCATCGCCACGATCATGGTGGGGGCGAAGAACAGACCCGCGACCAGCACTGCGCCAGCCAACCCGACGATGTTACCCGCCAGCAGCAGCGGCAAGGTGGTCGCTGCGGTGGCCAACCCACCCAGCAGGAGCAGCTTGCGCAGTGGCGTATGGAGTTTCAAGGCACCGAATACCAGCCCCGCCAGGCAGGACCCGATGGCGTAGCACGACAGCACTGCACTGGCTGCAGCCGGCATGCCCATCTGCTCGGCAAACGCCACGCTGACGATGTCGACGGTACCGACAATCACGCCCATCGCCACCAGCAGCAGGGTCAGCAGCCGCACATCGGCGAGACGCAAGACCGACACGGTGCCTTGCCCGTTGGCAGCATCGGCCTCTACCAGCGGTTCGGTACTGACCTGCACGGCCAGTGCGAGCACACCAATGGTCAGCAGCACGGCGGCGGCCAGTGGCCCTGCCTGGGGTAGCACCGCCACGCTCAAGCCAACTGAAATCGGCGGGCCGGCGATGAAGGTGACTTCATCGAGTACGGTTTCCAGCGCAAAGGCTGTCTGCAACTGGGGCTGGCCGCGGTAGACCGCAGTCCAGCGTGCACGCACCATTGCCGACATGCTTGGCATGAAGCCGGCCAGGGCTGCGCCAGCGAACAATGTCCAGTCCGCCGTCTGCCAATAGCTGCACGCCACCAGAAGCAGGATGCCCAGCACGCTGAGCCCGGCGGCTGCCGGCAATACCCGGCGCTGGCCGAAGCGGTCCACAAGGCGTGAGACCTGCGGTGACAGCAGGGCATAGATGAACACGAAGGTGGCTGCTACCGCACCCGCCAGGCCGTAACTGCCGCGAACCTGCGACAACAGGGTGATGATCCCGATACCTGTCATCGGCAACGCAAGCCTCGCCAAAAGGCCCGCCAGAGCGAAGCCCTTGGTTCCCCTTGACTGGAACAACGTGCGGTAGGTTGTGAACATGCTCGACTCTCCTTATCGACAGGTGCGCTTCCGGCTGGACCAGAAATTACATACGCCTCGTATGATTAAAACCTTATTATCATACGAACTGAATGTAAAGCCGATGCGCGCGCCGTTGACAACCAGCAGCCACCGCAATGCCTACCAGTTCTGCCCATGGGGCTCTGGCCCCGTCAGCGATGGAAACAGTGGCAGCACTTCTTCTGCCAGCTCCTGGATGATCTCCTGCGCCGGGCGTTGGGCCATCTGCATGCCCAGTGCAGCATGATTGACCCCGGCCTCGCGCCACTCATGCAACAGCTCGATCAACCCGTTGCGGCCTGTGCGCAACACATAGCCACCTTGTTGCGGCGTGCGCGGGAAGTTGGCGTCTTCATCAAGATCGATCCATTCATTGGTGACATGCGGACGGAAGCCGCCGCCAGGAATGGCCGCTCGCCAAGCGCGGATCTTCTCGGCCAGGCGGCGCGGGCCAAGGATGTTATGGGTGGCTTCGGGGTAGGTAATCCAGCCGTCGGCCTGTTCGCCAAGCCACTGCATGGATTGGCGTGACGAGCCGGTCACCAGTAACGGGATGCGCCCGGTAACGGGGCAGGGGAGCAGGCGGGCGCCATCGAGCTGGCCCAATGGCGAATGGATCGGCGCAGAAGGGCCAGCCAGCAGCTGACGGAAGTAGTCCACGCTTTGCGCGAAGCGCTCCCCGCGCTTTTCATGGGGCAGGCCATAGGCGGGGAACTCCACGGGGCGGTCGCCCGAGGCAATACCCACCACCAGGCGCCCACCTGACAGGCAGTCCAGGCTGGCCGCAGCCTTGGCCAGGTCGATGGGGTGGCGCAGGGAGAAGATCGCGCTACCGGTTGCCAAGGCGATAGTGCGGGTATGGGCCGTCAGATAGGCCAGGTAGGTGAATGGGTCGAATACCTGGCCGGCGTCACCGAAAGCCGGGTCGTACAAGGGCACATCGCGTACCCACACGGCTGCGAAGCCCAGGCGGTCGATTTCGTTGACCAGCTGCGCCTGCCCACGAAGCACAGCCATGTCACCGTCATGGAAGCGAAGCGGCAGGAAGATGCCCAGTGTCAGCTGGCCATGGGCGAACATGCGACGGTAACCGGGATGTTGGGCGAAGGCATCGGCGCTGGCGCCTTTGCTGTTGATGGGGGTAAGGGGCAATCCTTGCATGCTGATCACCTTATAAAAACTGATGCGAGTTTGTGTGGGTCAACGCTATGCTAGGCATCAGACATGGGGCTGACTAACGATCCTTTCACGCCCTAACATCAGTTTTTCTAAGGTTGGTATTTGCATGGGTGCGGTCTTGCCGTTGCTCGCGTTGCGCGCTTTCACCGAAGCCACTCGGCTGGGCAGCCTGAAGGCAGCCGCCGAGCGTATGGGCGTTACCCCAGGCGCAATCAGTCAACAGATTCGGCTGCTGGAAGATCGCCTCGGCGTTATCCTGCTGACCCGGAGCCGTTATGGGGTGCAGCTCACCGAGGCTGGCGCGAGCCTTTATCCGGGGCTTTCACGCGGTTTTGGCCAGATCGAAAGCGCCTTGCTGGACCTTGAAGTGCTGACGCGCGCTAAAACACTGACGATCAGCACCCAACCCTCGTTCGCGTCCGGTTGGCTTGTGCCACGCTTGGCGGATTTCAATGCACAGCACCCGGAAATCGACGTGCGTGTGCAGTCCACGGCCGAGCTGGTCGACCTGCATCGTGATCCTGTCGATATTGCCTTGCGCCATGGCCTGGGCGATTACCCTGGGCTGGAGTCGATAGCGCTACTGGCGCCTGTGCTGCTGCCGGTAGCCAGCCCTGGCCTGCTTGCCGGCGGGCCGGCGCTGGATGAGCCGCAGGACTGCCTGCGTTACCCGCTGCTGCAGGATGCCGACCGTGCCGACTGGAGGTTGTGGTTGCAGGCGCATGGTGTCGAGCCCGATCAGCGGAGCCGCCGCGGGCCGAGTTTTGACGAAGACCTGCTGTTGTTACGCGCGGCTGCCAGTGGCCAGGGCATCGCGCTTGTACAGGCGCAGCACGCGGAAGAAGACCTGCGAAGCGGCAGATTGGTGGTAGCGATAGACCGCCCATGGCCTTCGCGCTTTGCCTATTACCTGGTTACCCGCCAGGAGAACCTGGGCCGAGCGCACGTGCGGGCATTCATCGGCTGGATTCAAGCGCAGCTTGCATCCGAGAGCGACCTTCAGCCACACGACCCATCCAGTTCCATCCTGGACAAGTCCAGTTGTGGCTGACTGATCTTCAGCGCCAGGATGTGCTGGTTGGCGATGCGCACAGGCAGCGCCAACCCTTCGACCGTTTCGTCTGAATTCAGTCTGGAGTCTGCTCGGCTGCGGTCTCGGCAACGGGGGCCGCAGCACGTGCTTTCGACTTGGCACGATTGCGTCGGTCCTGGCCGCGATGGCGAGCAGCTTGCTGCTTCGCATGGATCGCCTGAGTGGCGGTCACAATGCCGGCGACCTGGCCATTCAAATCCAGGCGCGGGGCATTCTCGACCATGCTTGCCCAGTAACGGGTGCCCCGGCACCAGGTGGAAATACCCAGCTTGAGCTGTTCACTGGTGATGCCAAGCAGCTCCAGGTGTTGCTCGGCATCCTTGAAGATGCCTTCTTTGAGCGGAACCTTGGGGGCCGGATTGACAGGGAAGGCCAGTGGAAAATGCTTCTGCAACGGCCAGATCGCCGCTACCGCCGGGTCCTGCTCACGAGGCTTCGCCTGGGGCGGAGACTTGCGCTTGGGGGGCTTCGGGCTTTCGGCCTTTTCCTGCACTTTCTCCGCCCGCAGGCGGTCACGTAGCTCAGCTAGTTGTTCAAAACCCATTGTTCAATTCACTGCTTCGAAGTTGATTGCGAGGCACAAGGATAAGCCATGCAGCGCTACAGATCAGCTTAAACAGATGAATTGCCCCAATTTTTCTGGACACGGCGTGACTGTTTCCCCAGAGCTTCGTCCTGCAGCACATCGGTATTTAGCGCGGCTCAGTATCAAGTCGCTGCATTTGGTATCGCTTATCTGAAAGGCGGCGAATAAATACAGCCACGCCAGCAAAGCCGCAGTCGTACGAATACACAGGCCTTTCTGTGTCTGACTTGAGGTAAGCGATCATGGCTAATAATCAAGACAAGGGCGGCAATCAGGGCAATGCTGACACCGGTGCGGGCAGCAACACCGCGGGTACCCGGCAGCAAGGCGGTCAAGGCTCGGGCGGTGGCATGCCGAACCAGCAACAACCGGGTCATAACCAGCCAGGGCAGAAGCCCGAAGACAAGATGAACAAGGACTGGGACCGTTCCAGTGATACCGGTAGCAAAGGCGGCCGGCCTGCAGACAATGTAACCGACCAGCAGAACCAGGCGGATAAAGACCGCATGGGCGGCCAGCAATCGCAACGCGATAACCCGCAGCGTGACCAAGACCGCTGATCGTCGCTAAAGCGCACCAGGGTGGGCTAGCCATCCTGGTGCAAGGGGGCCATGCAGCCGCTTTAGATTGATCGCTGATTGACGCGGGCAGATAGCTGCTCGGCGGTTTCCTTGCGCTCTGAATAGCGGTCCACCAGATAATCCTGACGGTCGCGTAGCAGCACGGTGAACTTTACCAACTCCTCCATCACATCCACCACGCGGTCGTAGTACGGCGAAGGTTTCATGCGGCCAGCCTCATCGAATTCCAGGTAGGCCTTGGGTACGGAAGACTGGTTCGGCACAGTGAACATCCGCATCCAGCGGCCAAGCACCCGCAGCTGGTTGACCACGTTGAACGACTGCGAGCCACCACACACCTGCATCACCGCCAGGGTCTTGCCCTGGGTGGGGCGAACGGCGCCCATCGCCAAGGGCACCCAGTCGATCTGCGCCTTGAACACCGCAGACATCGCCCCATGGCGCTCCGGCGAGCACCAGACCTGGCCCTCCGACCATTGCACCAGCTCGCGCAATTCCTGCACCTTGGGGTGCTCCACCGGCGCATCATCAGGCAGCGGCAGGCCAGAAGGGTCGAAGGTTCGGGTCTCGGCGCCGAAGTGCTCCAGCAGGCGCGCGGCTTCCTCTACCAGCAAGCGGCTGAAAGAGCGTTCGCGGGTAGACCCATACAGCAGCAGGATGCGTGGTTTGTGCTCGCTGGCAACGGTTGCCGTTGGGGGCAGATCGAACAACGCGAGGTCGAGGTTGGGGAGATGATCTGGCATTTTTTACTCCTGCTTATTGCGTGCCGATGCGATCCAGCGCGTGCTTGAGCTGATCACGGTCGAGGCTAGCGAATGGAAGGGCGAAGAAGGCTCGGCAGCGCGACTCGATGTGGGCCAGCGTGGCCTGGAAGGCCGCGTCGACTCGCGCCTCGTCACCCACCACATCCGACGGGTCTTCCAGCCCCCAGTGTGACTTCAGCGCGGGTCCGAAATACACCGGGCAGGCTTCGCCGGCGGCCCTGTCGCAGACGGTAATGACGATGTCTGGCGGGTTGCCCTCGAATGCGTCGTTGCCCTTGCTACTCAGGCCAGCAGTCGAAATACCGGCCTGCTCCAGCGTGCTCAGGCTACGGGGCAATACTTGCCCCTTGGGGAAGCTGCCCGAACTGATCGCTTCGAAACCTGCCGGGGCAAGGTGGTTGAACAGCGCTTCAGAAAGGATGCTGCGGCAGCTGTTGGCCGTGCACATGAACAGGACTCGCATGGAGGGCTCCTTTGCTTCGTGGCGGACGTCAGGGGCGCCGGCGCAGTGCCAGGGCCGAAAGGGTGATCAACAACAGGCGGCTTCGCGAACGGGGCGGTCGTCCATGCACTTGAGCCGAAGTGTGTTGTCGGCCAACCATTGCGAATTGGCCTGCAAGGTGACCTGCAGCATCTCGTGAACCCAGGCGGGCAGCGCCGGATTAAGGCGGTAATACACCCACTGGCCCTGGCGCCGGTCCAGCAACATGCCATTGCTGCGCAACTGCGCCAGATGGCGGCTGATTTTCGGCTGGCTATCGCCCAACGCGCACATCAGTTCGCACACACAAAGCTCTCCCAGGCTGGCGATGAGCAGGGTGGCGCGAGCGCGGGTTTCGTCAGCCAGGCATTTGAAGACATCGGGCGGAGTGATCATCGCGGCACCAATACATATGGAAAGCCGAATATACGTATTTCCATATATTCATGGCAACCCCCGCAATGCAGAAACTGGCCGCATCGGTTTCAGCCCTCATTCATCCGACCAGCCTTACGCGGCGGCCTTTTGCGTTCTTGTCGGCACCCGATTAGTCAAATATGATACTAAGTCTCATTTGCATCGTTCTTGTGGCCGCCAATGGCATCCGTCGATACCGCTCAGTTCACTGCTCTGTACGAACAGCAACACCGCTGGCTGCGCAGCTGGCTGTATCGGCAGTTGAGCTGCTCACACCGCGCTGCTGATTTGATGCAGGACACCTTCATGCGTCTGTTGGCCAGTAACGAGGTGATTGAAGTCCGCCAGCCTCGGCCTTTCCTGGCCAAGGTGGCCCGCAGTGTCCTGTCCAACCACTACCGCCGCGCACGCTTGGAAAAAGCCTATCTGGATGCGCTCCAGACGGAAGACGAAAGCGTACTGCCGGACTTGGCGACCCAGTTGATCATTTTCGAGACGCTGGTTCGGCTCGACGAAGCACTGTGCAAACAGGACGTCGCCGTCAAAAAAGCGTTTCTCTGGTCACAACTGGATGGGCTCAGCCACGCAGAAATTGCCGAGCGGCTGTGTATTTCAATCGCTACCGTCAAACGCCATATCATCAAGGCGGGTGCGCAATGCATGCTGGTGACGGAATCACTGCGATGACTAGCACCGGGAACGCCTTTATCCGAGAACCAACGCTATCGCCGAAAATGTGTGAGGAGGCGATGGAGTGGTGGCTCGATATGCAGGAGGCCGATTTCGATTCATCCGCACAGGCCGCTTTCATGGCATGGCGCCGTGAAAACCCCTTGCATGAGCTGGCCTGGGAAAAAGCCTTGGCGCTGGGGGCGCAACTCGACGCATTACGCACCCGAGGCGATCCAGGCCTTGCCCGCCAGGCCCTGTTGCGCCCTTCCCAGGAAGGGCTGAGCAGGCGTCAGACAATAAAAGGCCTGGCCTTGCTGCTGGCTGTGGGCACCGGCGCATGGTTGAGCCGAGACAGCGAATTGGTGTCGCGCATGGGTGCCGATTACACCACGGGGGTGGGCGAGCAGCGACGTGTTGCACTGGCCTCGGATCTGTCGTTGGAACTCAATACCCATAGTGCGATAAATGCTCGCGCCACTGACCGTGGTTGGCACCTTCGCTTAATCAGCGGCGAGGCCTTGATCGACACTGCCTTGAACCCGGCGGTGTTTATCGATACCGCTCAGGTTCGCACGCAAGCGTCCTCGGCGCGTTTCACGATACGTCAGTTCGACAATGGCTCAACCCAGTTGGCAGTTTATCGCGGCGCGCTTCAGGTGATCCCGACTCAAGCCAGCACCTGGACTGCCCTGCACGCCGGGCAGGTGGCGCGTTTCGGGCCGCTTGAGATGCTCGATCTGGGTGTCATGCAAGCATCCGCTCCCGCCTGGGCCGAAGGTATGATCGTCGCCAACGGCCAACCGCTTCAGGCGTTTCTCGACGAACTTGGGCGGTATCGTCATGGCTATCTTGGCTGCGACGCCGCCTTGGCCAATCTGCGAGTATGGGGCACCTACCCGTTGGCAGACAGTGATCGAATCATCGATGCCGTCGCCCGGACGCTGAAACTGGATGTACAGCGTTTCACTCGCCTGTGGGTCAACTTGCGCCCCTCGCCAGCTAACGTTTGAAGTTTTTTCATCCTTGATGAGCCGTTTTGATTTTTGGCGAGACTCATAGGCCATACATCAAAAAACATCGGGGAACTTCACATGCATCACCGCAGTATTTCGTCGTGCTACGTAACCCCGCTTGCCAGCACCTTGGGTCGCGCTGCAGCGGTTCTGATTGCCACTTCATCGCCAGTGTGGGCAGCCGCCGATAGCACCGTGCAACACTACGAAATCCCCGCGGCGCCTCTGGGCACTGCGCTCAATCAACTGGGCCAGCAAGCCCATTTGTTGTTGTCGTTTCCCAATGACTTGATTGCGGGGCAAAACAGCCCCGGCTTGAATGGTGATTACACGATCGACGGTGCGTTACAGGCGCTGCTTGCGGGCAGCCAACTGATTGCGGTGCGCCAGCCGGATGGGCGATACACCCTCCAGCGAGCGCCGGCCTCTACCGCGCTGGAGCTTCAAAGCATTTCGATCTCGGGCAAGGCGCCCGGGTCGACTACAGAAGGTACCGGGCTCTACACCACCTACTCATCCAGCAGTTCGACCCGCCTGAACCTGACCCCCAAGGAAACCCCGCAATCGCTGACCGTCATGACCCGCCAGCGCCTGGATGACCAGCGCCTCACCAATCTCAGCGATACCCTCGATGCCACACCGGGCATCATTGTGTTACGCGACGGGCTGGGTGCGGAATCCGATGGTTACTTCTCGCGCGGCTTCGAGATTCAGAACTTTGAAATCGATGGTGTGCCCACCGTCAAGCGCATGGACAATTACACCCAGAGCATGGCCATGTATGACCGGGCGGAGGTGGTGCGCGGTGCTACCGGCCTGATCAGCGGCCTGGGCAGCCCTTCAGCGACGATCAACCTGATCCGCAAGCGTCCGACCTTCGAGGCTCAGGCCAGCGTCACCGCAGAAGCCGGTAACTGGGACCGCTACGGAACCGGCTTTGATGTATCTGGCCCGCTGACTGAAACCGGCAACGTACGCGGTCGCCTGGTCGCCGACTTCAAGACCGAGCAATCATGGGTCGACCGCTACAAGCAGGACTCGCAGCTGATCTACGGCATTACCGAGTTCGACCTGACTGAAGACACCTTGCTGACGATGGGCTTCAGTTACCAACGTACAGACGTTGACTCGCCCATGCGCTCCGGCCTGCCGACGCGCTTTACCGACGGGTCTCGCACCCACCTCAAACGCTCGCTCAATTCGGCTCAAACGTGGTCTTACAACGACCATGAACAAACCAGCTTTTTCACCTCGATCGAGCAGCAGTTCGCCAATGGCTGGAGCGGGAAGATCGAGCTGACCCACTCCGAAAACAAGTTTGACGAGGTCTTCAACTACGTCAACGGCAGCCTCGACCCGGATGGAAGCGGCACCACGCAGTTGCCGGTGCGCTTCTCCGGTATCCCGCGCCAGAACAACATCGATGCCTACCTGACCGGCCCGTTCGGGCTTTTGGGCCGCGAACACGAGTTGATCGCCGGCGTGACCTTGTCCAACTACTACGAGAACGTGCCGAGCTACGGCGGCTGGAAATACGACTATTCCGGCTCGCCGGCTGGCGCGATCGACAACTTGCTGAACTGGAACGGCGGCTCGGTCAAACCGGAATTCGACGTCACGGGCAAATCCACTGCCGACGAAACCCAATACGCCGCCTACCTCGCCACGCGGCTGCACGCCACCGACGATCTCAGTGTCTTGCTGGGTAGCCGCGTGATCGACTGGCACCGTGACATCGAGGATAAGCCCTACAACGCAGAAAAAACCAAGACCAAGGAATCGGAAACCGGCGTCTACATTCCGTATGCCGGCGTGGTGTATGACGTCAACGACACGTGGTCGCTGTATGCCAGCTACACGAAAATCTTCAACCCTCAGTCGTCCTGGGTTCGCGACATCAACAACAAACCCCTGGATCCCATGGAAGGCACGGGTTTTGAAGTCGGGGTCAAAGGCAGCCACTTTGACGGCAAGCTGAACTCCAGCGTCGCGCTGTTCAAGATCGAGCAGGACAACCTGGCCATCTGGATCGATACCCCAGGCGGCAACACGTACAAGTCAGAACAGGGCACCACCACCAAGGGCGCTGAGTTCACCCTGGATGGTGAACTGGCCGAAGGCTGGCAGGCATCCGCAGGTTATGCCTATGCGGTCAGCACCGACGCTGACGACCAGCGCATCGTTACCACCCTGCCTCGCCACAGTCTCAAGACGTTCACCAGCTACCGCCTGCCGGGCATTCTGAACAAGGTCACCCTCGGCGGCGGTGTGAACTGGCAGAGCAAAACCGGTGCCGACCTGCACACGTTCACTCAGGGCAGCTACGCCGTCACCAACCTCCTGGCGCGCTACGACTTCAACCAACATCTGAGCGCGTCAGTAAACCTGAACAACGTATTTGACCGGGAATACTTGAGCTATGCCGGCGACCACGGTATGTACGGTGCTCCAAGAAACATCATGACGGGTATCAAATACACCTTCTGACGTACGTAGGCTCGATGCTGCGGCCGCTACTGACCGATAGCTTTGGGGCCAGGCTGCGTGAAAACGCAGCCGCAGAAACCACTTTCTGCGGCGAGACCAGACCCTTTCAGTTTTCGTACCGCAGCGTGACGGCGAAGTTGCGGGGTTCGCCGTAGTAATTGCCGAGGTTCGAGTTATAGATGGCGGAGTAGTAATTCTTGTCAAATACGTTGTTGAGGTTCAGTTGCGCACTCAGGTTCCTGTTGATCTGGTAATTGGCGTTCAGATCGACCAGGTTGTATGCACCTTGCTCCACACTGCCCAGATAGACTTTGCTCTGATGGTAGAGGTTGCCACCTACGCGCCAGTCGCTCAACTCGCCGGGCAAGCGGTAGTTGGTCGCAAACTTGAACAGCCGCTGCGGGGAGGTTTCAGTGGCGTAGTCGGTGCCTTTGCGGCTTCCGCCTACGTATTCAGGGTGACTGTAGGTGTAGCCGAGCACAGTGTTCCAACCGGGGAGAAGCTCGCCCGAAGCCTCGACTTCAAACCCTCGATTGCGCACCTTGCCGCCTTCCTCGTAGCACGTTGAGGTACGCCCTGGGCCGCAAATACGTGCTGCGCCGGCAACCGCCTGAGGCAAATGACTTTGGTCAACCTGGAATACCGCCACCGACGTATTCAGCAGGCCGTCGTAGAGCTCGTTCTTGAGGCCGATTTCGTAGTTGCTGCCGGTGATGGGGTTGAGCAGTTTGTTGTTGATGTCGTAGTTGCTTTGAACCTGATAAATCTCGGTGTAGCTGGCGTAGACCGAGGCATTGTCAGTCAGGTCATACACAACGCCAGCATAGGGAATGACTTTTCCATTTTCCTTGAAACGGTCGTCATAATCAGCAGACGCGTAATCAACCCAGCTGAAGCGGCTACCCAGGATCACATGCAGGTCATCGCTGGGGTTCAGCCGGGTGGCGGCATAAAGCCCTTTATCCTTGCGTACGTTGCGGTACTGGATTCTTTCGTAGCTATAGGTCGGCGCAGCCACTTGTGAGGGGGCGAAACCAAGGATATCGACCACGCTTGGATTGTTGTTGTAGCGCGACTCGTTGATAAACCGGTCTTTGCGCGCGTTAGCGCCGAACACCAGTTCGTGGCGCTGGCCGAGCAGGTAGAAAGCGCCGTTCAGCGCGGCATCAAGGCTGATTTGTTCGTCGTCGTATTTTGTATCGTTGGTGGACAGGCGGAACTGATCGTTACCAATGTTGTTGCCGTAGAGCCCAAGAAAATCGGCATTCGACCACATCAGGTTGGTATTGACGGTCAGTTTCCAGTCATCGTTGAGCGCGTGCTTGATGTCAGCGAACACCGTGCGATTGATTTTGTTCAGGTGCGCCCAGCTTGGGGCAAAGGACGTCGAGCGCGACAGTGGATAGAAGCTGCCATTGAGTTGAGTGGGCAAGCCGCCCCAGTCATAACCGCCGTGATAATCCTTCTGCAAGACGGTCCCGAGGCTCACCGTCGTGTCCTCGCTCAGGTCGGCTTCGCCGATGGCGTAGAAGAGCTGGTTCTCTTTGTCGGCACGGTCTACGAAACTATTGCCGGCATTGTACAAAAGTACGGTTCTGCCCCGCAGTGTGCCCTGTTCGTTCAGCGGTCCGCCCACGTCGATCTGGCTGTGGTAGTTGTCCCACGAGCCAGCGCCGATTTCGGCTTTGAGCTTGTAGGTGTCCGTTGGGCGTTTACGCACCAGGTTGATGGCCGCTGAGGGGTTGCCTGCACCCTGCATCAAGCCGTTCGCGCCTCGAACAAACTCTACGCGGTCGTAGATGGCCATGTTGTTAACAGAAGTCACATCCATCGAGTAGCTTTCGGAAATGCTGGTTGGCACGCCGTCGTATTGCAGGTCGTTGACCTGGAAGCCGCGGGAAAAATAGCGTGATCGTTCAGTACCGAAATCCTTGGTTGTGTTGATACCCGTCGCGGCCCTGGCAACGTCCTCCAGCGATTGCATGTTTTGATCGTCCATTTGCTGACGCGTAACGACGCTGACCGACTGGGGAGTTTCTCGCAGCGACAGATTCATCCGGGTCGCGGTGTTGGTGCTACCAGTCGTATAGGACTTCGAGCCCTCGGTGGTTGCCCCCAGCCCGGCGCCTGTCACGTTGGTCACCCCCAATTGCAATGCGTCCGACGGCGCAGCCGGCAGCAGCACATAGCTGTTATCCCTGCCGGCAACTGCCTGCAATCCAGACCCCCGCAGCAGTACCGAAAAGCCCTGATCGATGCTGTAGCGGCCGCGGATGCCCGGGCTTTGTTTGCCTTCGGTCAGCCCGTTATCGGATGACAAGACAACGCCTGCCTCACTGGCAAAAATATTCAGTACGGAGGCCAGAGATCCTGCTTCGATAGCAAAATCTTGCTGGTGCAGTGTACGGGCTGTTACCTGGCTTTCAGCAGCGCTGGAAAATGTTGGGGTGGCCATCAGCAGCGATACGCCAAACATGGCAAGGCATAGCGCGTTAGGGGTGTTCAACGGTGCGGCGCAGAAGCCTGGAATGGGATGTTGCATGCTATCTCCTGATGCGGTGATCGGCGCTTTTATGAGGTGTCTGCAAAAGGAGTCGCGTTGCTGAGCGCAAAGTGACAATGCGTTTTTGCTTTTTTTTTGCCCATTTTTTTGCCCTGTAAGCGGATTGCCCTCAGGCCGCCATTTCACTATATTGAGATTAATTCGTATTCTCTATTTGGCTCCGACATGCCGCTTGGCAACCCTATCGCGACGCTCTACAACGAACATCAACCGTGGCTGATCAACTGGCTGCGCAAGCGCACCGGGTGTTCCCAGGTGGCCGCAGACTTCGCCCAGGACACCTTCCTGCGAGTGCTGCTCGCCGAGCGGCGCGAACCCGTGGCGGCTGCGCTCAATGAGCCGCGCCATTTTCTGGTCACCATCGCCAAGCGGGTAATGATCGATAGTTTTCGCCGCCAGTCGGTGGAGCGTGCCTATCTTGAAGTGCTCGCCGAGCAGCCTGAGTCCTTCGCGATTTCTCCCGAGGAGCAGCTTTCCTTGCTCCAGTCACTTCTGGAGTTGGATCGCATGCTTGACGGGCTGGGAGTGAAGGCGAAGACCGCGTTCCTGATGTCGCAAATTCAGGGGCTGACTTACCCTCAAATCGCTGAACAATTACAGGTGTCGGCCAGCTCGGTGACCAAATACATGGCCCGAGCCACTGAACGGTGCCTTTTGTACATCGTGGACAATCCGTGGTGACTAACGACGCTCAGCGCCAGGCTCTTCGCCGTGCTGCCGAGTGGTTCGCGCACCTTTGCGCGAACCCGGACGATCCGGAGTTGCGCACGCAGTGGCGGCTCTGGCACGCCCGAAGTATGGAGCATGCGTGGGCATGGCAGCAGCTAACCGAATTGCAGGCGCGCATTGGCAATATGCCGCAGCAATTTGCATGGGAGGTCATGGAAAAGTCGACGCTGCGCGAAAGCGGCCCGAATCGTCGCACTCTTCTCAAAGGGCTGTTGCTGGGTGCCGGAACCTGTTCATTGGCATGGCAGGGGTATGACATTGCTCCGAAATGGATGGCCGAGGTCAAGACTCGCATCGGTGAACAGCGCCAAGAGACGCTTTCTGACGGTACCCTGGTGGTTCTGGATACCGACACCGCGCTCGATGTGATCTTCAATGCCAGTACCCGCTTGCTGATCCTTCGAGCAGGGGAGATCCATGTGACTACGGGTAAGGACTCTCGCCCTTTCCGGGTACGCAGTGCTCAAGGTGAGCTGCGCGCGCTGGGCACCCGTTTCGCAGTGCGCCAGCTCGACGGGCTGACGCGTCTTAGCGTCTACAACCACGCCGTTGCGGCACACCCTGAGAAGGCAGCCGATGAGGCCGTGATTGAGCAAGGGCAATCGGTGACTTTCGACAGTCAAAGGCTGTTGGTCACGCGACCGCTTGAACGCGGCGAAGAGGCCTGGGCCCGGGGGCGGCTGGTTGTGGAGGGCTGGAGGCTGGATAGGCTATTGGGTGAGTTGCAGCGCTATCGCTCAGGCTACCTTGGCTGTGCGCCGGAGGTCAGCCATTTGCGGGTGTCGGGCTCGTATTCCCTTAGCAATATCGAGGTTACGTTAGACACTATCGCTCGTTCGTTACCCGTCCGAATCCAGCAACGTACCCGTTACTGGACGCGCATCTTGCCGGCTTGATGATCTGCAAACCACAAAGACCCGTCCCGCAGAAATCGAGTTTGCACTGCGTAACTGACAGTCCGTTCAGGCACCTGCCTTGGCTTGCTGTTCCAGATGCACCTGCAATGCCGGGTCGATTTGCAGTGCGCTGGCCAGTTCGTCAAGGTAGGCCCGCTCGGCGTCCTGCTGGTCATCCACCAGCATCACGCTGGCCAGGTACATTTCTGCTGCCATGGCCGGGTCCCGTGCCGACTGGGCCACTTCGGCAACATCGAGCGGCTTGCTGACTTCTTCATCCAGCCATTGCTGTAGCTTTGGGTCGCTGGTTTGACGTTTGATTTCAGCGTAAATCAGTTGCTCTTCCTGGTGGTCGATGCGGCCGTCTGCCTTGGCTGCCGCAATCAGCGCGCGCAAGATGGCATGGCTGTGGTCCTCGGCCTCGGGGCCGGACAACTGATCGACAGTACGCACCGCCTGTTGCGAGGCTGTCGCCTGGCTGCGCTGCCAGCTTTGATAGGCCTGGAACGCCATCATGCCCAGCGACGCCAGGGCCGCGAAATTGGTGCCGCCCGCAGAGCGCCCCTGGGGCAAGCCGCCCGTGCCGCTGCCAGCACGGCCACCCAACAGGCCACCCAGCAAGCCGCCCAACCCGCCCAGGCCGTCTCGCCAAGACATGCCGCCGCTGCCTTGACGCGCCTGCGAGCCTTGCCCGGCGCGCAGCAACTGTTCGAGTAGATCACTGGTGTTCATGGCTGCGCCCCTCGCTCGGTAGTCGTTGCCCAGACAAGCAACGATAGCCCTCTCAAGGTGATTCGCCATGACCGTCTGGCCCCTTGTCGCGCCGGCGCGGAAGCCTGGCGGCGATGGCACAGATGCCTGAGCGCCGCTTGAAGCGCGGCGGTCATCGAGTCGTGGTACTGGCACATATTAGCCCGGGGAATCTTTCGCATTATTCTCCACGCGCGTCATGAGCATGGCTAAAGGTTCTGTGAAATCAATTCAGTTCCCTCGGTCATGCCCCCAACCTAAAATACCGGCTAATTATAGAGAATATGGATATTTGAGCAGGCTTCCGGTCATGACGAATAAAGACTTCAAGTTTTCCATCAAGAGCATTCGCTTCGACGAGCACTATCACCCTTCCGAAAACACCCGCATTACGACTAACTTCGCCAACCTGGCGAGGGGCGCGAGCCGGCAAGAGAACTTGCGCAGCACCCTGGGGATGATAAATAACCGCTTCAACGCCCTGGCGCATTGGGATAACCCCAAAGGCGACCGCTACGCCGTCGAGCTTGACATCATTTCTGTCGAGATGAGTATCGATGCTGAAGGCGGCGAGCAGGCGCTGCCGCTGATTGAAATATTGAAAACGAATATTATCGACCGTCAGACCGGCGAGCGCATCGCGGGCATGGTGGGGAATAACTTTTCTTCCTACGTGCGCGATTACGATTTCAGCGTACTGCTGCTGGGGCACAATGCCAACCAGCCTGTGTTCAGCACGCCAGAGCATTTCGGAGAGCTGCACGGCAAGCTGTTCAAGCGTTTCGTGAACTCAAGCACGTATCAGCAGCACTTCGACAAGCCTCCGGTTATCTGCCTGAGTGTTTCCAGCAGCAAGACCTACCATCGAACGGATAATCAGCATCCTGTGTTGGGCTTTGAATATCAGCAGGATGAGTACTCCTTGACGGATACTTATTTCGAGAAGATGGGCTTGAAGGTGCGTTATTTTATGCCGCCCAACAGTGTTGCGCCGTTGGCCTTCTATTTTTCGGGCGATTTGCTCAGTGACTACACCAACCTTGAGTTGATCAGCACCATCAGCACCATGGACACGTTCCAGAAAATCTATCGTCCCGAAATCTACAATGCAAATTCTGCTGCAGGGAAGTGCTATCGGCCCAGCTTGCAGCATCAGGATTACTCGCTGACCCGTATTGTTTATGACCGGGAGGAGCGTAGCCGGTTGGCCATCGAGCAGGGGCAGTTTGTCGAGGAGCACTTTATCAAACCGCACCACGCGATGCTTGAGCAGTGGTCCGCCAACTACACCTGCTGATACGCCTGCTGATTAACTGAATATATAAGGTCTTCCCTCGTGAAAAAGCTGTTACCCACCTCGACTGCCGGCAGTTTGCCTAAACCTTCCTGGCTCGCAGAACCCGAAACGCTCTGGTCACCCTGGAAATTGCAGGATGAGGCGTTGATCGAAGGCAAACAGGATGCCCTGCGCTTGTCATTGCAGGAGCAGCAAAACGCCGGCATTGATATCGTCAGTGATGGTGAGCAAACGCGCCAACATTTTGTGACGACCTTCATTGAGCACCTGAGCGGCGTTGATTTCGAGAACCGCGAAACCGTCAGGATCCGTGACCGTTATGATGCCAGCGTACCGACGGTGGTGGGTGCCGTTGCCCGGAAAAACCCGGTGTTTGTCGACGATGCCAGGTTCCTGCGCCAGCAGACCAGTCAGCCCATCAAGTGGGCGCTGCCAGGCCCCATGACCATGATCGATACGCTGTACGACAGCCATTACAAAAGCCGTGAAAAACTGGCCTGGGAATTTGCCAAAATCCTCAACCAGGAAGCCCGGGAGCTGGAGGCTGCCGGTGTTGACATCATCCAGTTCGATGAGCCCGCCTTCAATGTCTTCTTTGACGAGGTGAATGACTGGGGTGTTGCCACCCTGGAAAGGGCCATCGAAGGCCTCAAGTGTGAAACGGCCGTACACATCTGCTACGGCTACGGCATCAAAGCCAACACCGACTGGAAAAAGACCCTGGGCTCAGAGTGGCGGCAATATGAAGAAGCCTTCCCCAAGCTGCAGAAGTCCAGCATCGACATCATTTCGCTGGAATGCCACAACTCCCATGTACCCATGGACCTGCTTGAGCTGATCCGGGGCAAGAAGGTGATGGTCGGCGCGATCGACGTGGCCAACCACACCATTGAAACACCCGAGGAAGTTGCCAATACCCTGCGCAAGGCACTGCAATTTGTAGAGGCAGACAAGCTCTATCCTTGCACCAACTGCGGCATGGCGCCCTTGCCGCGTCGGGTCGCCAGCGGCAAGCTCAGGGCGTTGAGTGCGGGTGCAGAAATCGTCCGCAGAGAACTCTCGGCCCGTTAAAGGCACCCGAACGTCAGGACCTACCATGTCACTTTCCAGTACTGCCATCGAGCCCTTGAGCTTTCGCGAAGCGCTCGGGCACTACGCCTCGGGCATCACGGTGATCACATCGCTCATCGACGGCAATCCGATTGGCTTCACGTGCCAGTCGTTCTATAGCGTGTCGATGAACCCACCGCTGGTGTCATTCAGCGTGATGTCCAGTTCGGCCAGTTATCCCGGTATTCGTAGCGCGGGCCGATTCGCAGTCAATATCCTCTCGGGTGAACAGGTCGGCGTATCCAACCGGTTTGCCTGTAAAGGCACAGACAAGTGGCAGGGTGTCGATTGGCAGGTGTCGCCGCTGGGTAACCCGGTCATTGCCGGTAGCCTGCACTGGCTCGACTGCGAGATTCACGCCGAACACGCTGCCGGCGATCACTTGATCGTGGTGGGGGAAGTGAAAGCGCTGAACGTACATAACGCTGTGGCGACGCAACCATTGCTGTATTTCAAAGGACAATATTGCAACCTTGCCGCGCCTGGCGTGGCCTGAGCGTTGCCTTCTGCTCATGATTGACTTGAGACACCTACGCACTCTGCATGCCTTGCGCGAAACGGACAGCGTGCCCGAGGCTGCCGAACGCCTGCACCTGACCCAGTCGGCGCTATCGCACCAGTTTCGGGAGCTGGAAACCCGCGTTGGCATGCCCGTGTTTGTGCGCAAGTCCAAACCGGTACGCTTCACCACTGCAGGGCTCAAGCTGCTGCAGCTGGCCGACCAGGTGCTGCCGCTGATCCGCACAACGGAGCGCAACCTCAGCAAGCTGGCAGGCGGCACGGCCGACCGGCTGCACATCGCCATCGAGTGCCACAGTTGCTATCAATGGCTGATGCCCTCGCTGGACGAGTTTCGCTGCGCCTGGCCGGAAGTCGAACTGGACCTGGCATCGGGGTTGTCGTTCGCGCCGCTGCCGGCATTGGAGCGGGGTGACCTCGACCTTGTGGTGACCTCCGACCCGGTGACCCTGCCCGGTATCACGTACGTGCCGTTGTTCGGGTACGAGGCCATGCTGGCTATCGACAAACATCACCCCCTGCGCGAAAAGCCGTATCTGCAACCTGACGACATTGCCAGTCAGACCCTGATCACGTATCCGATCGAGCGAAACCGCCTGGACATCTTCACCCGGTTCTTCGACCCGGCCGACATCGAACCTGCCCAGGTACGTACTGCAGAAATGACTGTGATGATGATGCAGTTGGTGGCAAGCGGCCGTGGCGTTTGCTGCCTGCCGAACTGGGCGGTGCACGAGTACACCTCCCGTGGCTATGTGCTGGCCAAGCGCCTGGGCGAAGCAGGGTTGCAGGCCACCCTGTTCGCGGCGGTACGCAGCGACATGCTCGAAGTGCCTTACATGAGTGATTTCCTGCTCACGGCGAAAGACATATCGTTTGCGACGCTGGAGGGCGTCAATGCGGTGTCTAAGCCCGCTGCGTGGCCGTCGGGCGCCTGATCGGGCTTCAGAACCCTTCCAGCACGATCTTGCCGCGTGCTTTGCCACTCTCGATCATGGCGTGGGCGCGCTTGAGGTGCTCGGCGTTGATCGTGCCGTAGTGCTCGCCCAGGGTCGTCTTGAGCGTGCCATCATCGACCAGCCGCGAAACGCGCTCGAGCAGTTGGTGCTGCTTGATCATGTCTTCGGTCTGGTACAGCGAGCGCGTGAACATCAGCTCCCAGTGCAGCGAAAGCGACTTGCGCTTGAGCGGCATCACATCCAGTTGTGCGGGGTCGTCGATCAGCGCGAGCTTGCCTTGTGGCCGCAGCACTTCCACCAGTTGCGCAAGATAGGTGTCGGTATGGGTCAGGCTGATGACGTAGTCGACCGGCCCCAGCTTGAGCGCTTCCAACTGAAGTGGAATCGATGCGCAGTGGTCGATCACATGGTGGGCTCCCGCTTGCTGCACCCAGGCCTGGGTCTCGGGCCGTGAGGCGGTGCCAATGACTGTGAGCTGCGTGAGCTTGCGGGCAAGTTGAACCAGGATCGAGCCAACCCCGCCGGCAGCACCGACCACCAGAAGGCTTTGCTGCTTGCCGCCGTTTTCTTCAACGCCCAGGCGGTCGAACAGCAGCTCCCAGGCGGTAATGGAGGTGAGCGGCAAGGCCGCGGCGCTGGCGTTGTCCAGGCTGCGGGGCTTATGCCCGACAATGCGTTCATCCACCACGTGAAGCTCGCTGTAGCTGCCTGGGCGGTCAATGGCACCGGCGTAGAAAACCTCGTCGCCCGGTTGGAACAACGTGACCTGTGGCCCCACCTCGCGGACGACGCCGACAGCGTCCCAGCCGAGCACTTGTGGTTGCTCACCACCACGGCTTGCACGGATCTTGGTATCAACCGGGTTGACGGCAATTGCCCGGACTTCCACAAGCAGGTCACGGGGGCCCGGTTTTGGCGTGGGCAGCTGCGCGTCATACAGCGATTGTGGGTCGTGGATCGGTAGACCGGGCTGGGTGTAAACGACTGCCTTCATTGGCGATGCCTCTTGGGGATGCGAAAAGTGGCTTCAGACTATTCGTTTCGATTAACTCAAAAAACAGCCTGAGTGGAGTAAGACTTTCTCGCTTGCAGTGAAAATGGTGTGAAGCGCCCGTGACCTGGCCTGGCCGCCCCACACATTCTCGACTACGTTCCATTCGCTGCTGATCAGCTGGCGCTGTAGCGCTGCGCGAGCCGGTTGCTGGACAGCTGGCCGAACAAGGCTTGCCGGCTGGCCTCAAAGTGGTCGAAGGCTTGCAGGTCGTGCAGCGACGGCAGGGAGATCAGCACGCCGTTGTCGAAGTCCTGCAGGGCAGCGTTTACCAGGTCCTGGGCTGACATCACGATGCCTGGGTCCAGGTTCTCGACGGGCAAACCACCGGTCTGCCAGAAATCGGTCGCGGTGGCCCCGGGCAGTACTGCCTGAACCTGGATGCCTGTACCCGCCAGTTCCTTGTTCAGCGACTGGGTGAACGCGGTGACGTAGGCCTTGCTACCACCGTACACGCCGTTGAGCAGTTCGGGTGCCAGGCTGACGACGGACGAGATATTGATGACCGCGCCTTGCTTGCGAGCGACAAAGCCGGGGACAGCTGCATAGGTAAGGCGGGTGAGTGCAGTGACGTTAAGGGTGATCATGTGCGCCATGCGCTCAACGTCGCTTTCCAGCAGCCCGGTATGGGTACCGATACCGGCGTTGTTCACCAGCAGGCTGATGCTGGCGTCTTCGCGCAGTTTGCGTTCTACCTTGGCCAGGTCATCGGCGTTGGCCAGGTCTGCCGGGAACACTTCCACGTTCTGCCGGGTTTCGGTGGTAAGCCGGCCAGCCAATGCGTTGAGGCGTTCCCGATCGCGTGCCACCAGCACCAGGTCATAGCCGCGACGGGCCAGCTGCTCTGCGTAGATCGAACCGATACCGGATGAGGCGCCCGTAATGAGCGCGGTGCCTTTGAATTGCTGCGTCATGCTGATGCTCCGTTGGTTGGGTGTGGGGCCATCATGCAGCAGGTGGCCTTTGGCTCAAACGACGCATATAGTGCTGTTTTAGGACATTGCACAGAGGGTATCAGCGATGCACCGGGTCGGCTACCTCATCACCGAAGGCTTCCAGATCATGTCCCTGGCGACGCAAACCGTGTTCGAGCTTACGAACATCATGGCGGGCGAAGTGGTTTACAGGGTCCAGAACTTTTCCATCGGTGGCGGCACGGTGTGCTCGTCACTGGGGATGCATATCGACACGCTGCCCTTGGGGGCGCCGGGCCTGGCCGACACCTGGATGGTCACCGGCACGCTGACGCCTCTGACGCCCCCCAGCGAGGAGGTGCTCGCCAGCGTGCGGGGCTTTGTCGACGGTGCGCGCCGTACAGCCGGCCTTTGCACCGGCTGTTTTGTGCTGGCGCAAGCCGGCGTACTGGATGGTCGGCGCGCGACCACTCACTGGGCTTATGCGAACAAGTTGCGAGAGCTGCACCCGAAGATCGACGTCGAGGAAGACCGGATTTACATCGTCGATGGGCCGATCTGGACGTCTGCCGGCATGACTGCCGCCCTGGACATGGCGCTGGGTATGGTGGAAAAGGACTTGGGCAGCGAAATGGCCAGGTCGGTGGCGCACAAGATGGTCATGCACCAACGCCGATCTGGCGGGCAGTCGCAACACTCCGAACTGTTAACGCTCTCGCCCAAGTCGGACCGTATCCAGAGCGCGCTGGATTACGCCCGCAAGCACCTCAGCCGCCCATTGAGCGTGGAAGAGCTTGCTGAAGTGGTGCACCTGAGCCCACGGCAATTCACCCGCGTGTTCACCGCCGAGACCGGCCAGTCACCGGCCAAGGCTGTCGAGAGCCTGCGGCTGGAGGCTGCCCGGCTGATGATCGAGCAGAGCCTGCACAGCCTGGATGTGGTGGCCAGGGAAACCGGCTTCAGGGACCGCCGGCATATGCGGGAGGTGTTCATCCGTGGTTTTGGGGTGCCCCCTCAAGCCGTGCGAAGGGATGCTCGGCGGCTGGTCTCCATCTGACGGTTCGGCAGCTTGCAATCGGGTCAATTTATCCGGCATTGCAGGCCCCCGGTGCCGTCGCGCAACCAAACTAAACCTTCGCACCCGTCGTCAGTCAGTTTCAGTGAGGGCTCCATTCGCTGCTAACCCATAGGAGGTAGACATGGCGCGGGCTATCTGGAAAGGCGCGATCAGTTTCGGGCTGGTGCACATCCCGGTTTCGCTCAACGTTGCGGTGAGCTCCGAGCGGGTGGATTTTGACTGGCTCGACAAGCGCAGCATGGAGCCGGTGGGGTACAAGCGGGTGAACAAGGTAACCGGCAAGGAGATCGACAAGGACAACATCGTCAAGGGCGTGGAGTACGAGAAGGGCCGCTACGTGGTGATCAGTGAGCAGGAAATTCGCGAGGCTCGCCCTGAAGCGACCCAGACCATCGATATTTTCTCGTTCGTGAAGGCTGGCGAGATTCCGCTTCAGCACTTTGACACCCCTTACTACCTGAGCCCTGACCGGCGCGGCGGCAAAGTCTATGCGCTGTTGCGCGATACGCTGGAGAGCACTGGCAAGGTAGCCCTGGCCACCGTGGTGCTGCATACCCGTCAGCACCTCGCGCTGCTGCGGCCACTGGAAGACGCCCTGGTGCTGATTACCCTGCGCTGGCCCGAGGAGGTGCGCAGCATTGAAACCCTGGAGCTGGACAAGAGCGTGACCGATGCCAAGGTCGACAAGCGTGAGCTGGGCATGGCCAAACGCCTGGTCGAAGACATGAGTGGGTCCTGGGCCCCGGACGAGTATCACGACGCGTTTCGCCAGACCATTCTCGATCTGGTGGAAGAGAAGGCCAGCAAGGGCAAGATCGAGACAGTGGCCAAAGGGGAGGGCGCCAGCGTGGAGAAAGGCGCGGATATCCTCGACCTCACCGAACTGCTCAAACGCAGCCTCGGTGGCAAGGCCAAGGGCGCAAAACCGGCTACCAAACGACCGCGCAAGGCCTCCTGATGGTGGAGACTCGCCAGGTGGTCACACCTGGCCTTCCAGGCCACTGAGATAGTCGCCGAACCCCTGCTTTGCGCGGCTATCACGCCGGCTGCTGGTGGCCACGCTGTGCTCGGCGGTCCAGACGATCTGCGCCCCGCTGGCTTGCAGGGCCAGCACCAGTTGAACATCCTCGTGGGCCGGCAGTGGCTGGAACCCGCCAACGCGTTCGTAGGCCTTGGCGCACACACCGAGGTTGGCACCATGGATATGCCGGTGCCCCTCGCACGCCTGGTAAAGGCTGCGGTACAACCGGCGCAGGGCGATGCTTTGCCAGGGTTGCCAGCGCTCGATGTGCACCGTGCCGCACACCACCTCCGCGCGCCATTGCAACTGCGATGTCAGCCAGTGCAGCGGGACGCGGCTGTCGGCGTCGGTGCATGCCAGCCATTGGGCGCCGCGGGCGATCATCCATGCCGCGCCTGCACGCCGGGCGACGCCGACATTGCCAGCGTCCACTTCAAGGGTATGCACACCGTGGCGTCGGGCCACGAGCGCACTGGTGTCGCTGCAACGGTCCAGCACCACCAGCACCTCTACCGCTAAACCTGCCGCCTCGGCTCGCGCACTTGCAGCCTTGACCGCCTTGAGGCAGTGCCCCAGCCGCCGGGCCTCGTTGTGGGCGGGTATGATGACGGCGATCATGGGCAGGGCTCATTCAGGTCGACGACGCTGGGCTGGCACGTCCAGTACTCGAGTAGAAAGTCCGCCTCCTCGTGACGCAATAGCGGATACAGCGGCAAGTGCCTTGCCAGCAGGGCATGAACCTCGCGGCCGTCCTGCGGGCAACCGGCAATGGGGTGGCGCCAGTGGCAGGCGAGCAGGGCGCCATCGGCCGTGAGGCTGGCCACCGACTGCTCGATCACCTGCAGCCAATCGGTGGCGTCGAGGTAGTAGCCGATTTCGCTGAGCACGATCAGGTCGAACTGCCCGCCTGGCCAGTCGCCCGGCAGATGCCCTTGCTCGACCTGGGCATGGTTCGCGGCCCCCAGGCGCTGGCGTGCCAGCCCCACGGCGGTCGGGTCGATGTCCTGGCACAGCAAGCTGGCGCAACGCTCGGCCAGCAGCACGCTCAGCTCGCCGTTGGCACAGGCCGGCTCGAACACGCGCTCATAGCGCTGACGGGGCAGGCTGGCCAGCAGCAGGTCGCGCTTGCGTCGTTCGTACCAGCGGGTGCGAAACGCCCAGGGGTCCTCGCTGTCGGCGTACAGGTCGGCGAAGTATTGCGCGTCGAGGCTCATGGCGACTCCATCACAGGAAAACCAGTTCAAAGGGTTGCAGCAGGCACGCCTGCAAATGCGCCGGCAGCACGGGCGGGCGATCACCGTCTGGTTGCAATTGGCTGGCATGGGCAGCCAAGGCCTCGCGCTTGCGGGCCTGGCGCGTTTCGTCGACCTGCAAACGATGCGCCCGCGACCAGGGCAGGCGTGGGTCGTCGGGTGAGGCCCAGTGCCAGGCCCACACCGGTGCTTCGGCCAGCTGTGCCCCGCGCGCCTGGGCTGCCTGGGCAGCGGCGCGGCCTGCGGCCTCGTGGTCGCAGTGGCCGTCGCCACGCCAGGTGGTCAGCAGCAGGTCGTCAGGCTCCAGCAACTGCTCCAGGTGACGGACCAGGAAGGCCTCATCGCGGGGCAATGCGCCGTCCTTGAGGTTGAGCCGCCGCCAGTCCAGGCGGTTGAGGTCCAGGTCCAGCTGCTGCAAGGCATGCCGACTCTCCAAGGGGCGCTGGTGACGCAAGCGCTGCTCGGTCCAGTGTGGTGAGTGCGGATGGCTGCCCTCGCCGTTGGTGGCGGAAATCAGCACCAGGTCCTGTTCGCGCCCGCGAAAACTGGCAAGCAGCCCGCCGGCCATGAGCACCTCGTCGTCCGGGTGCGGCGCCAGCAGCACCAGGCGTCGGCCGGGTGGGCACAGCTGCTCGGGCGCAAGCCAGGTGGCGCGTGCCAGGTGCGCAGAATGCTGCCAGTCACTCCACGGCGTGCCCGTGGCCGCATCAATAAGGTTCTCGCTCATAGCTGCCATGCTCCTGTCGGTGTGCGGGTCACTTGCTGACCCAGTTCGGCCAAGTCGCGTTCAGCGTGGCTTTGGCGCAGGTACACCGGCAGGTCGGCGCTAAGCCGGGCGAAATGGCTGCTGCGGCAGAAGGGGGTAGCCCCCAGGGCTCGGCCAACATGCTGAATGACCTGTTCGACCGCCTGCTCGATCTGGGCGCGGGTGCGGCGTACCTCGAAACTGGCGTCGTCCTGGGGGTGCTGGTCGATCCACGCGGCGCACTCGCGAAGGGCGGCGCGGGCACCGTACAACGCCGCATCGACCGCCCCCAGGTGGGCATCGGCATGGGGGTCGGGCCGAGGTTTGTTGCAGTGCTCGCGCAGGTAACCTGCCAATGCCTCGGCCGCGCCGTACCAGCAGGCAGCGATACCTGCGCCGCCCTGCCAGAAGCCTGGGCGGGACAGGTACTGGCCGGGTGTGCCGATGGCCAGCCCAGGCGAGTTGTCGAACTCGACGGTGACACTGGCGGTGCTAGCCATGCCTACGGCCTGCCATTGCTCGGCCTGGATGCGCTGGCTGGGGTGTGACAGTTCAACGGCCACCAGCTGTGGCTGGTCGTTCTCCCAGGCGGTCAGCAGCGCTCGATTGATCTGCAGTGCGCCCGAGCACCATGCTTTTCGGCCTTGCAGTTGAACCCGTTCGCCATCGCGCGCGACGATGTGGGCCCTGGCATCCGGCGGCTCCGCGGCCCACATGCCCCAGATACCATCGTGAGCATGCTGGGCGGCGCCGCACTCGGCGAGGACCGCCAGGGCATCGGTGTGGCCTTCATACAGCTTGGCCAGGCCGAGATCGCAACCGGCAACCCGCGCCAAGGCCCGCCAGCGCTCGAGGGTGCGCCCGTGGCCGGGCAGGGGTAGCAGGTCTAGCTGTTCGGCTCGAAGTGCCTGCAACAGTTCAGGCAGCAAGGGGTCGAGGTCGATGGCCCGCGAACGGGTACCGAAGCGGTGCAGCAGGCGGTCGAGGTGAGCGAAGTCCATCATGCGATCCCCAGTTGCTTGCGCATGCGCAGGGTGATCGATTGCCGGGTCGAGCCCAGCTCGGCCCAAGGGTCGTCCACCTGCGCAAGCCGCGCCTGCACGTTGCCGATATTCCATTGGTTGGCACTCTTGAGTTTGGGCAACTCCTCGCGCCAGATCGGCACCGACACTGGCAGGCCTTCGCGGGCACGCAGCGAGTAGGCAGCCACGGTGGTAGCGCCCTTGCCGTTGCGCAGGTAGTCGATGAAGATGCGCCCGACCCGGTTCTTGGGCCCGGAGACCGCGCTAAGCCGGTCCGGGAACAGGCCCGCCAGGTGTTTGACGATGGCATGGCTGAAGTCCTTCACTTCCTCCCAGCCGGCCCGACGGGTAAGCGGCACGACCAGGTGCATGCCTTTGCCACCGCTGGTCTTGAGAAACACCTTCAGGCCCAGCTCATCGAGCAGGGTGAGGGTCAGCTGGGTGGCCTCGAGCATGGCCTTCCATGGCAATGCCGGGTCGGGGTCGAGGTCGAGGATGAAGCGGTCGGGCCTGTCGAAGTTTTTGTCGGTGGCGTTCCAGGTGTGCAGTTCAAGCATGTTCATCTGTACTGCGCCCAACAGGCTGTCGGCGTTGTTGAGCACCATTGCCGCCTGGCCGGCCTGGGCCTTGGTGTAGCTGGTCAGATTGGGCAGGTGCAACTGCCCCGCGTGCTTCTGAAAGAACAGCTCGCCGTCCAGGCCTTCCGGGGCGCGGACCAGCGCTACGGGGCGATGTTCGAGTTGTGGCAGCAGCCAGTCGGCGACCTGGGCGTAGTACGCCGCGACCTGGCGCTTGCTGGTGCCACTGGTCTTGTCGATCACACGGTCGGGGTGGGTCAGGCGCAGGTTGCCCAGGCCCTTGGGCTCGGTGTGTGCTGCGTTCTTTGCCGGCATGGCACGTTCCAGGGCAATGGCAGTGGCGGGCTTGTCGTCGCGCAGCCCGTGAAAAACCGCGTGGCGCACGATCCCTGTGCGGGTCATCTGGGCGTAGGCGACCTCGGCCAGCAGTTCTGGCTTGAGCCAGTGCACGCCCCGCGCATCGGCACCGCTGGGCGGCTCAGGCAAAGGTGGCTTGGCGGTGTGCAGGGGCTTCAGGCGGGTGAGGATGCTCGTCAGCGTGGCCGCACTGAAGCCGGTACCCACCTTGCCGGCGTAGCGCAACTGGCCGCTGTCGGTGTCGTGCAGCGCCAGCAGCAAGGCGCCGAAGCCTTGGCGGCTGCCCTTGGGCGCGGTGTAGCCGACGATCACGAACTCCTGGCGTTGCGTGCACTTGAGCTTGATCCAGTCGCTGCTGCGCCGGCCAATGTAGGGGCTGTCGGCGCGCTTGCCGATCAGGCCTTCCAGCCCTAACCGGCAGGCGCTGTCGAGCAGCGCGTCGACCGGCTGGTTGAAGTCTTCGGAAAACTTCAGGATTTCCGATGCGTTGTGCTTCAGCAGCTTGGCCAGGGTCGCCCGGCGGTCTTGTACGGGCAATTCACGCAGGTCCTTGCCGCCGAGGTAGGGCAGGTCGAACAGGTAGTAGGTAATGTCATCGTCGTGCTCGCTGTCGAAGGCGGCCTGCAAGGCCTGGAAGTCGGCCACGCCGCTCTCGTCTGCGACCACCATTTCACCGTCCAGCCATGCCGAGTCGAGCCCCAGCGCTTTCAGCGCCTCCACCTGATGGGGCAGCTTTGCGCTCCAGTCGTGGCCATTGCGGGTGAACAGGCGCACATCGTCCCCGTCGATGCGGGCCAACATGCGGTAACCATCGAACTTGACCTCGTATCGCCAGTCACCGTCTGGGGGCGAATCAGCCAGGGTTGCCAGCTGCGGTTGGAGCATGTCCGGCAGGGCGCCCGCGCTGGCCTTGCGCTTGCGCGTGGGCGTCGTTGTCTTGGCTGGGCGGCGGGGGACCAGTGCGCGGTCGCTCAATACGCTGTCCGGCAGGGCTTCGACGATGCTGTAGTCCGCTTCGCTACGGGCCTCGCCATCGTGGGACTTGACCAGCATCCACTGCTCTTTCTTGCCAGCCAGGTGGGTACGAAACAGGTTCCAGACACCCGACAGCTTTTCACCTTGCAGGCGAAAGCGCAGCTTGCCCTTGGCATAGGCCTCGCGCGGGTCGCCTTCGGGCTCCCAGAGCCCCCGGTCCCACACGATCACGTCGCCGGCGCCGTAGTGGCCTTCAGGGATGTGCCCTTCGAAGCTGGCGTAGTCCAGCGGATGGTCTTCTACATGCACGGCCAGGCGGCGGACCTTGGGGTCGAGGGACGGGCCCTTGGGAATCGCCCAGCTTTTAAGGGTGCCATCCAGCTCCAGGCGAAAGTCATAGTGCAGGTGGCTGGCGTCGTGCTTCTGGATGCAGTACTGCAACCCGTGAGCCGGCCGTGGGTGGGCACGCTTGCCGGCCGGCTCGGGTGTGGCGTTGAAGTCACGCTTGCGCAGGTACTCCTGCAGGGGCTTGGCCATGGCGGGCTCCGGGACAGTTCGCGGTCTCTTCATTGGGAGAGGGCGCCTGCGCCTGGAGTTCAAAAAAACCGCGGGGTCGCGGACCGACGAACCGGCCCACTGCCAGAGGCTCAACGCAGCCCCATGGCACGGTTTTTACGCTGGTAATCCCGGCACTACAATCCTGAGCCTCAGCCCCACAAGGCTTCCAGTTCACTTGGCACACGCCCGGTCCAGCGCTTGAACGAACGGCGGAAGTTGGTGCTGTCGCTGAAGCCCAGGTACTGCGCAACCGCGTCGTTGCTGTAGCCCTTGACCTGGTAGAGGTACAGCGCCTGGTCGCAGCGCACCTGGTCCAGTTGCTCCTGGAAGTTGGAACCATGACGGGCCAGGCGGCGCTTGAACGAAGCGGGGCTGGTGGCGAAGGCGGCGGCTACCCGTTCCAGGTTCAGCGGCTGGCGAATCAGCCCGAGCAGGTGCTCGTAGACCAGGTCGAGAAAGCTCGCCCGCCAGCCCCAGGCCGCCAGCTGTGCATCGCAGGCTTGGCGTGCAACCTGCTGGGCGGTCGACCCGGCACCCGGCCAGGCACGCAGCAGGTATTCCCGGGGCAGGCTCATCACCGTGGATGGGCAGTCGAAGGCCAGAGAATCGCCCAGGTGCACCCAGTACTGCTCGACGTAGGCCGGTTCGGCATGGCGGAACCGGAAACGCCAGGGCAGGTGCTCTTGCTGCTGGCGCCGCGCGAGGGCCACCACCGCTGTCATGCTGGCCTCCAGCAGGAAGCGGCGCTGCTCGTCGATGGCGCAGCTTTCCCGCCAGTACAGGTGCAGGTAGTGCTCATCCAGGCGCAGTACCGGGCTGAGCAACGGGGACAGCAGGGCGCGGTACTGCTCGATGCGCTCCAGGGCCTGCAGCAGGTGGTCGGCCTGCTCCAGCAACAGGCTGGCGGCACCGTGGTGCCCGGGCCACAGGCGCTGGCCGTAGAGAAAGCTGGTGTCGTCGGCATCGAGCAACCGCTGCGCATTGCCGATCAGGCGAAGGAACTGCTGTGGGCTGATCAGCGCTTTGCCGCTGACCACGTCGTCGTAAAACAGCCCGCAGCCGCGTAGCAAGTGATGGGTGTCGATCTGCCGCGAACGCGCCAGGTCGATCAGCGCAGCGGGCAGGTGGTGGGCGGTGATGAAGCGGCTGTCGCCGTCATAGCCGTTCATGCCCGTTGTACCTGGTGCGTCTGGCGGCTCTTGGCCTGGGCCAGGGCGTAGTTGAGGCGTTTCAGCAGGTGGTCTTCGTCTTCGTCCAGCGTCATCACGCTGGCCACCGTGGCGGTCAGGTGCAGGCGCTCGCCATGCCGGCCGGTGTGATGGGCGAGGTGGGCGATGCTCTGGCGCAGCGCCTCGGCCATGGCCTGGGCCTGGCGTTCGCCGGTGTTGGGCAGCGCCGCGACGAAGCGGTCGCCGGCCAGGCGACAGAGTATGTCGTGCTGGCGCAGGTTGAGCAGCAGCAGTTGGGCGACCACTTGCAGCACCAGATCGCCTTCTTCCTGGCCATAGCGCTGGTTGATCTGGTTGAAATCGTCCAGGTCGACGACGATCAGCGACAAGGCTTGCTGTTCGCGGGCGGCTTGGGCAATGGCCTGCTGCAGGTGCTGGCGCAGGTACCGGGCACCGGACAGCGGGGTAAGCTTGTCGAACAGGCGGTGCTCGCGGAACAGTTGCTCACGCTTGCGCATCTGTGCGGTGATGGCGTGCTGTTCTTGCTGCAGGTGGTACATGCCCAGGGTCAGCAGCAGCATGCCCAGCGGCATGGGCGCAGTCTCCAGCCAGTTGTCCCAGACCGCGTCGTCGGGCAGGCGGATGAATTCGTCGAGGGTGTCCATCCACATCGAGAAGGCGATGAAGCACAGGCCCAGCGAAAGCAGGCGGGTGACCCGGCCAGCAGGGCGCCCGCGTAGCAGCATCACCAGCCAGCCGCAGAGGATCAGGCAAGTGCCGCCCTCGCCGGCGACGTCCATCCAGTTGATCTCGGCCCAGGCTTTAAGCGTGCCGGCGGCGAGGTAGACGAGCAGGCCGGCGTTTGCGGCCAGTACCAGGCCGACCAGCGTAAGGGCGTGCTGTTTGAACAGGGGGCTGAGGCGCATGGGGTGTCCTGTGAGTGTGTTATTGCCTGTGCTGGCACTGTCGCCGGCACAGGCAGAGCAGCATGCAAGGCGTTTATCTCAATACGATGACGCTCATTTGCCGCGGGCCGTGCACGGCAGCCCGTCCGGCCCTACGCTGGCCTTGCAGTAACGTTCGTTGGCCAGCGCCAGCTTGGGTTCCTGCAGGAACTTGCGCCCTTTGGCATCACGCGTGATATCGAACGCGTCGTATAGCTGGTCGTCAGCCGAATAGGTGCGCACCTGCAGGCGGTTCTGCTCGACCGCGATGGTCTGGTACAGCTGGGTGTCTTCGGCCGTGCGGTCCGGCTGGTGGCGGGCGCGGTCGTTCAGGCCATACATCTTCGAGCCGGTCACCGAGACCATGTACACCGGGCCGATTGCCTGTCTGGCCTGCTGTGCGGCACGCGTGGCCTGGCGCCCTTCGGCGTGGGTCAGGCGGCTGTAGCAGTGGTCGTGGCCTTGCAGTACCAGGTCGACCTTGTAGCGTTCCAGCAGCGGTTGCCAGGCGGCCTTGAGCGGCTCGGTATCGTCGGGGCGGGCACAGGTGTAGACCGGCTGATGCATGACCACGATGTTCCACTGTGCCTTGCTGCTTTTCAGGGTTTGCTCCAGCCAGTCGGTCTGTGCTTGCAGGGTGCCCAGATCGAGCGCCGAGGTGCCGTCCAGCACCACGAAGCGCACATTCTGGTAATCGCTGAAGTAGCTGGTTGCCGCCACACCGGGGGCGCCGTTGCGCGGCAGGGCGAACTGCGCCGTTACATGGGGGCTGAGGCTGCGGCTTTCGCTGCCATCGGGGTTGAGGGTTTCCAGGTACTCGTGGTTGCCGAAGGCGGTGAGCTGTGGGATGGCAGCGTACGACCAGCCGCCGGCCTGGTTCCATTCACCCCATTCATCGTCGTGGGCGAGATCGTCGCGCGATGCCACCAGGTCGCCAGCGTGCACCACCAGGGCAGGGTGCGCCACGCTGCGCAGCGCCTGGCGAATGGTGCGCGAGGCGATGGCGAGGATGTCGTTCTGGGTGTCGCCCAGGTAGATGAACGAGAACGGCGCGAACGTGGCCTTGGCCGTGCGGAACTGGTGCCATTCGCTCCAGCCCGCGCTGCCCTTGAGCCGGTAAACGTAGGCGGTGTCTGGTTGCAGGTGTTCCAGGCGCACCTGGTGGTAGTTGGCTGGGCCGTTGTCGCTGTCCAGGCGCTGGGTGCTGCCACTCAATGGGCTGGCCCTGGCTGCCAGCGCAGGGCCAGCGAGGGCCGGGCCGAGCTCCAGCACCGCGTCGGCCTGGGCCAGGTCGGTGCGGTAACTGATGGCCATCTGCGTGGCGGCGTTCTGGCCGGGGGTGAGCACGATACGGTCGGCCAGCTTGCCGGCGGCGTAGGGCAGGCCTGCGGAGCGAGGGATCGGAGCAGATTCATTGGCCTGGGCATGAGCCTGTGCGGCGCAGAGCAGGGCGGCCAGTAGCAGGGGGCGGTGCATGGGGTTTCCTCGATGAGCCCGGAAGGCGTGATGGGCGCAAAGGAAACAAAGGCGGATGACGGTTCTGTTACCGGGCGGGGGGTCGTTTTGGCTCAGCTGATCGTCAGGAAAAAACGCAATTTCAAGTGGTCGGTAACGGCCCAACGCCCCCAGACCGGCCCCACAGCTGCGCCACAGGTTTGCAGGGCATCGCCAGGGCCGCAGCGGGCCTCAGGTCATATCAGCTCAAATTGCGCCGAAAACAGCGTGAAAGCCGCGTTTTCAAGCCGCCCAGCCCAGCGCTGTCACGCAAGTGCCACACACACTTTCTAGCTTTCGCAGCCATTCCCGGGTTCATCGGGTCACTGCAAGCGAGGGTTTCAAGGTGGCAATGCCGTTTCGTCACATCCGCAACGCCGGATTCCGGGTCAGCCTGCTGGCCGTTGCCATTACCACCGCCCCAGCCTGGGCGGAAGATGCGGTCGAGCGGGTCGAAGTGATCGGCCAGGCGGCGAGCATCGACAAGGCGCTGCGCGAGCAGAAAAGCGCCGACAGCATCAAGAGCGTGGTACATGCCGATGGTGTTGGCCAACTGCCCGACGACAATGCCGCCGAAGCCTTGCAGCGCATCCCCGGGCTGTCGGTGGAGCGCGACCAGGGCGAGGGCCGCTTCGTCAGCGTCCGCGGTATCGCCCCGGACCTTAACAGTGTGACCATCAACGGCACCCTGGTACCGGCCCCCGAGGGCGACCGCCGCGCCGTGGCGCTGGATGTGCTGCCCGCCGAGCTGGTGCAGTCGCTGTCGGTGGTCAAGACCCTGACCCCGGACATGGACGCCAACTCCCTCGGCGGCACCATCGAAGTCGAGAGCCTGTCGGCGTTCGACCATGACGGGGTGTTCTACACCCTTACCGGCGAAGCCAGCCACGACACCAACGTCAGCCGCGACAGCCCGAAGTTTTCCGGCGCGGTCAGCGACCGCTTCAGCCTGGGAGACGGTATCAACAACTTTGGCGTGGCTGCGGCGTTTAGCTGGCAGAAGCGCAAGTTTGGCTCGGACAACGTCGAAACCGGCGGTAACTGGGATTTCGAGGACGGCGCCCGGCTGGAAGAGGTCGAGGCCCGCGATTACCAGATTACCCGTGAGCGCACCGGCCTGGGCCTGAACTTCGATTACCAGCCGGATGACTTCTCCAGCTACTACCTGCGCACCCTCTACAGCAAGTTCAAGGACACCGAGACGCGCAACGCCCAAGGCCTGGAGTTCGCCGACCCGCAGGGTTCCGGCCAGCGTGGCGAGGCCGAAGGCTGGCGCGACTTGAAATCGCGCGAGGACACCCAGGAAATCCAGTCCTACGTACTTGGCGGCGAGCGCATCCTCGACCAGTGGACCATCAGTGCCCAGGCCGGCTACAGCCAGGCCACCGAGCACGATCCGGGTGGCATTGCCGGCGCCAGGTTCGTCGGCGATTTCGACGAGGTTGGCTTCGACGGCACGCGCAAGCCACGGCTAAGCGTGGGCAACGACTTCTACGACCCGGCCCGGTTCACCCTCGACGAAGTGGAGTGGGAGAAGGTTGACGGCAAGGACCAGGAAAAGAACATCCGCCTGGACCTTGCCCGCGACTACGAATTCGCCGACGCCTCGCAGGTCAAGTTTGGCGGCAAGCTCAGCCGCCGCGACAAGACCAGCGACACCGAAACCTGGGCCTATGACGGGTTCGATGACATCAGCCTTGCCGATTTTCAGGGCAGCAATGTCGACTACGCCCTGGGCAACTTCGGCAACGGCATCAGCGCCAGCGCAATCAAGGGCCTGATCGGTAACCTCGACCGTGCGGCCTACTACGATGAGGAAGCCTCGCGCATCAATGACTTCGACATGAGCGAGGACATCAACGCGGCGTACCTGATGAACACGCTGGACATCGGCGACTGGCGCCTGATTGCCGGTGTGCGTTACGAAGGTATCAGGTTCGAGGCCAAAGGTACTGGGCTGCGCGACGGTGTGTACGAGAACGTCAGCAGCAACAATCGCTATGACCACTGGTTGCCAGGCCTGCACGCGCGCTACCAGTTGTCGCCGGCCACGGCCATTCGGGCCGCCTGGACCAACACCGTGGTACGGCCAACCTTTGGCCAGCTGGCGCCGGGTTTTGTCATCGATGAGAACGATGCGTCGTTCGGCAACCCCGAACTCAAACCGCTGGAGTCGATGAACTTCGACCTGGGCATCGAGCACTACATGGGCCGCGCCGGCACCGCCTCGGCGTTCCTGTTCTACAAAGACATCGACCACTTCATCTACAGCACCGACCTGGCGGGCACTGGCGCCTGGGTGGACTTCGACGAAGCGCTCACCTTCGAGAACGGCGGGGGCGCCAAGCTGTATGGCCTGGAGCTGGCCTACTCGCAGAAGTTCGACTGGCTGCCGGCACCCTGGAACGGTTTGCTGCTGGGCGCCAACCTCACCCTGAGCAAGTCTGATGCAACCCTGCAAGGGGCCACCGGCAAGCGCAGCATCGACCTGCCCAATCAGTCCGACAAAGTGGGCAACTTCATGGTCGGCTGGGAAAACGACCGCTTCAACATGCGCCTGGCCGCCAACTACAAGTCGGGCTACCTGCTGGAGCTGGGGGCCATCGACGACAAGGCCCACGACCAGTATGCCGATGACCAGCTGCACGTGGACTTCAAGGCAGGCTACTTCCTGACCCCCGAGCTGCAGTTGACCTTCGAGGCGCAGAACATCACCGACGAGTCCTATTACGTGTACAGCGGCCACCGTCGCTACAACGCCCAGTACGAAGAATACGGCCCGACCTACAAGGTCGGCCTGACGCTCACCCACTTCTGACCGCACCCTTCAGGGATATTGCCTGCTCATGCGTATGTTCACTTTGTCCATGCTGGGGCTATACGTCGCCTTGGCCCACGCCGGTGCCAACGCGGCGCCGAGCTTCACACTCGACCGCAACGTCATCGGCAGCGAAACCAGCCAGTGGCTTGCTCCAACGCCGGCGCTCAAGCAGGCCGAACGCCTGCAACTGACCGCCAGGGCGCTGCAGCTGGTTGACCGCCAGGGCCGCGTACTTGGCGAGTTGCCGGGGCGCTTCGAAACCCTTGACCACCGCACCGCTGGCACCGGCCTGATGGTTGCTACCGTCGACAAGAAGCGTCAACAGGCGTTGCTGGCCCGCTTCGATGCACAAAGCGGTTGGGGCGCCCCGCGCTACTTGCCCAAGACCCGCTATGCCATCGAGGGCCTGTGCCTGTACCGCGACAGCGCCGCCAATGACTTCCTGTTCCTGGTTGGCGAGGAGGGCATCGGTGAGCAGTGGCTGGTCGCCGAACATGGTCAGCTGCTGGCCGAGGCACGCCAGGTGCGCGCCCTGAGCCTGCCGCCGCAGAGCGCGTTCTGCCAGGCGGATGATGCAAGCCATAGCCTGTACGTAAACGAAGAAAACGTCGGCCTGTGGCGCTACGAAGCTGCTGCAGAAGCACCCCTGGTGCGCGAGCCGGTGGACCTGGTGGCACCGTTCGGAAGCCTGGCCAAAGCTGCCGCCGGCGTGGCTCTGGTGCCTGGGGGCCTGATGCTGCTGGACCCGGTCGCCAATGCCTTGCACCTGTACCAGCACCGCGCCGGGCAATGGCTGCGTGATGGAGCCCTGAGCTTGCAAGGGCTGAAAGAGCCGGAGCAGATCAGCGCCCGTGTGAACGACAAGGGCCTGGAACTGCTGCTGGTCGACGACCAGGGTACGCACCTGGCGACGCTGGGCTGGAAGCCAACGCCAGCGCCGATTGCGCCTGCAGTGGTACAGATCAAGGCGCAGGTACAGACCGACGGCGTGCCCAGCCTTGGCGATGCGGCGGACGACCCGGCGATCTGGGTCAACGCGCGCCAGCCCGAACTGAGTCGGGTACTGGGTACCGACAAGAAAGGCGGGCTGCTGGCCTACGACCTGCACGGCAAGCAGCTGCAGGACTTGCGTGTGGGCCGCCTGAACAATGTGGACGTGCGCAAGGGGTTCCAGCTTGGCGAACGTGAGGTCGACCTGGCTGTGGCCAGCAACCGTGACCGCAACAGCCTGCACCTGTTTGCCATCGACCCGGCCAGCGGCCAGTTGAGCGACATCGGCCAGGTGCCGACCGGGCTCAAGGAAATCTACGGCCTGTGCCTGTTCAAGGATGCCGATGCGGCCATTTACGCCATCGCCAATGACAAGGATGGCCGCTTTGTTCAATACCGCCTCGACGGCAGTAGCGGCCAGGCAGGCGGCACCTTGGTGCGCAGTTTCAGCACCGCGACCCAGTCGGAAGGTTGCGTGGCCGACGACCGCAACCAGCGCCTGTTCATCGGTGAAGAAGACGTAGCGGTCTGGGCGCTGGACGCCCGTGACGACGGCCCGACCCGCCTGGACAAAGTGATCGGCGTGGGCGGCCTGGTCAAGGACGACATCGAAGGCCTGGCGCTGTACCACGGCAAAGGGGGCGATTACCTGGTGATCTCCAGCCAGGGCAACGACAGCTATGTGGTGGTCGACGCCAAACCACCGTACCGGCTGCGCGGCAGCTTCCAGGTAAGCCTGGACGCACAGCGCGGTATCGATGGCGCCTCTGAGACCGACGGCCTCGACGTGACCTCGGCCAACCTCGGTGGGCCCTGGGCAAAGGGCCTGCTGGTCGTGCAGGACGGTCGCAAGCGCATGCCCGAAGGCAACCAGAACTACAAGTACGTGCCGTGGGCGGCAGTGGCCGAAGCCTTGGGCCTGGAGTAACGGCCGCCTGTCATGCCAGCGCAACCTGATTGCCTTTGACTAAGACTCACATTGAAAGGACACCCCCATGCAAACCCCAACTCCGCTCGAACACACCACCGTCTGGGGCCTGGTCAGCGAAGCCAGCCTGGTGGTCCAGGCCGTCATGCTGTGCCTGGCCCTGGCCTCGCTGCTCAGCTGGTACCTGATCATCCAGCGTGGCAGCCGTCTGCGCCGTAGCGAAGCGCACAGCCGGGCATTTCTCAAGCAGTTCCGCGAAAGCGAAGTCGGCCAGCTGTACCAGGGCATCAAGGCTCAACAGCCTCACGTCGATGCCGGGCTGCAGCAGCTTTTCGTCTCTGGTTATCAGGCGTTCCAGCAGCTGCAACCTGGCCAGCAGCCCGACAGCGTGCTGGAAGGCGTCGAACGCAGCCTGCTGGTGACCATCGCCGAGCAGGAAGAGCGCCTGGAACAGGGCTTGCCGTTCCTGGCCACGGTCGGCTCGGTCAGCCCCTACATCGGCCTGTTCGGAACCGTGTGGGGCATCATGAATTCGTTCCTGGGTTTGTCCCAGGTGCAGCAGGCGACCCTGTCGACCGTGGCCCCCGGTATTGCCGAAGCGCTGATCGCCACCGCCATAGGCCTGTTTGCGGCGATTCCGGCAGTGATGGCCTACAACCGTTACTCGGCGCGCAGCCAGACCTTGATCAGCCGCTACTACGCCTTTGGCAACGAACTGCAAGGCCGCCTGCAACGGCGTTTGCAGGGCCACGCCAGCAACCTGGTGGCAGCGGCCTGAGGAGGAACACGCGATGCTCGCCAGACCCGTCCGCAAGCATGGCCTGAAGGCCGAAATGAACGTGGTGCCGTACATCGATGTGATGCTGGTGCTGCTGGTGATCTTCATGGTCACTGCACCGATGCTGGTGCAGGGCGTGCAGATCGAGCTGCCCAAGGTGGCCGCCGAGGCGCTGCCGGCACCCGGCCAGCAGCGCATCGTCACGCTCTCGGTGAAGGCCGATGGCAGCTACTACTGGAACCTGGGCAGCGAGGTCGACACCCGTAGCCAGACCGACAGCGCCGTCGACACCGCACAGATGCGCGACAAGATTGCAGCTATCGTCGCCCAGGACCCGCAGACCCAGGTGTACCTGCGCGCCGACCGCAACACCGAATATGCCGCAGTGGTGGCTGGTATCGCCGAGTTGCAACGCGGCGGGGTCAGCCGCCTGGGCCTGATCACCGAGGCGCCGTGACCATGAGCAACCTGACTTTTGACCCTGCCAGCTGGCGCGACCACGGTGTGGCGTTTGGCGTGGCGTGCGCCTTGCACGCGGGGTTGGCCTACCTGCTGTTCAACCTGTCGCATACGCCAGACTTTACGGCTGTACCCGCGGCCGTGATCCACACCCAGCTGGTGAGCTTGCCGGCACCCGTAGTGGTGCCTGAGCCGCCAGCGCCTGAGCCCGTGATCCAGCCTGTTGTCGAGATACCTTCGTCGCCGCCACCAAAAGCTCAGGCACCGGTCGTGGATGAGGCAGCGTTGGCCCTCAGGCGTGTGCAGCAGCAACAGCGCGACCTACAACACAAGCGTGAGCAACAACAGCGCGACCTGCAACACAAGCGCGATCAACAACAGCGCCAGGAACAGGAGCAGGCCCGCAAGCAGCGCGAAGAGGCTGAGCGGCGCGAGCAGCAACTGGCGCAGCAAGAGCAGGCACGGCAGCAGCAGGCGCGAGAGGCTGCTGCCCAGGCCCGTGCGGCAGCCGAGGCGGCCAGCCGGCAGTACCTGCCCATCGCCAAGGAGGCCCCGGATTACCCGCAACGGGCGCTGGATCGCAATATCGAGGGGGAATGCACGGTCGCCTACACGGTCACGCCGCAAGGCCAGGTCAGTGACCCGCAGGTGGTCGGCCAGTGCCATCCGTTGTTCGTCAAACCGTCGCTGGCAGCGGCGAAGCGCTTCCGTTACCAGCCCCGGGTGGTGAACGGGCAGGCGGTGGCGGTGGCCAATGTGAAAAATACCTTCACGTACAAAATTCGATGAATCCCGGCGGGAGGGGGCAGGTGCGTGGCGTTCATGAAGTGCGCGGTGGGCTTTGTTCAAGAAACTCTGAATCATTTTCCCCTGGCGGGAGTCGACCGAATGAAGCCCACAGACGGAGAACGTTCATGTCCAAACCCGATGACCCAAGACCCCAAGGCGAGATCGACGACACCGAAGACCGCATGGGTTCCGTCCACGAGCTGGATTTCAGCGAGCGCCGCGATGAGCGCCAGGGCCGTATCGGCGACGAGCGTCCGGCGCGCGAAGCAGACGAGGAATTCCCGCCCAGACGTGTCGCTGAAAGTGGCATGACCGGGGGCGAGGCCCTCAGCGACAGCCTGCACGAAGACAATGTCACCCTCGACGACATGAGCCCGGATACGTTGTTCGATGAGAGCGGCGCCCGTGATCCCTACGAGCCGGGAACGGATGATGGCCCGGCGGACAAGACCTTGCGCGAGGTAGGGGCCGACGAGATCGGTGGCGGCATCGGCCTGGACGAGGCTGAACTGGCTCGCTCCGCGCCATTGGATGGCGAACCCTGGACCGATGATGTGGCCTCTGAAGACGACCGCAGAGAGCCCTGATACACGCGCAGCGCTGTTTCTGCTTGCACCGTGGGTGCTCGTGCCGTTGTCCGGCACGGGCACCCACGGTGCATCAGCGTTTCTCGGTAGCCAGCCCGGCCTGCTGGCGCAACGCCTTGGCACGCTTTTCGAGGACCAGGTAGGTGACCACCGCCAACAGCAGCGGGATCAGGTAGTACAAGGTCCGATAGCCCAGCAGTGCCGCGACCAGGGTGCCCTGGCCGATCTGGCCGTGGAGCAGGGCAAGGAACACGGTCTCCAGCACGCCAAGGCCGGCGGGAATATGCGCCACTACGCCAGCCACGCAACTGATCAGCAATACCCCCAACACGGAGGGATACATCAGCTCCGGCGGCAGCAGCAGGTGGATCAGTGCCGCCATCAGCGCCCAGTTGCTTGCGCCCAGCGCCACCTGGCACAGCGCCAGGCGCAGGCTCGGCAGGGTTACATCATGGCCGCGCAGGCTCCACGTGCGCCGCTTGGCAAAGGCGCATGCCAGCAGGTAAGCCACCGCGATCGCCACCATCAACATGCCAATCAGGCGCAGGCCGCCAGAACCCACCGCCCAGCTTTCCGGCAGCTTGACCAGGCCCAAGGCGAACACCGTACCGGCCAGCAGCAAATAGCCCATCCAGTTGGTCAACAGGCCCAGGGTGAGGATGCGGGTGATGGTTGCGGTATCCAGCCCCAGCCTGCCGTACAGGCGGTAACGCAGGGCCACGCCACCGACCCAGGTGGTGAAGCTGAGGTTGAACGCGTAGCAGACGAATGCCACTGGCAGCACCTGACGGGCCGGCAGGCGGTGACCGGTGTAGGCACGGGCGAGCAGGTCGTAGCTGGCGAACACCAGGTAGCTGCATAGCGCCAGCAGCAGGCCGAGTGCCAGGGTTGAAGGCCGATAGGCCAGCAGCGACTGGCGCACTTCGTTCCAGTCCAGATTGCGCGCCAGGGTAAACAGCAGCACCGGGATCAGTATCAGGAACAGCACGGTCAGAAGGCGTTTGCCCCAGGTCTTCCAACGTGGATTGGCCATCAGGTTTGGCCCTCGTGGTAGTCGGCCGGGATTTCGCTGTCTGCTTGCAGCGACTGCAGGTGTTGCCTGTGTGCAGGGAACCAGCCGGCGATGCGCGGAAAATAACGGGTGAGGTGGAAGCCCAGGAAGATCAAGGGTGCACGCCACCAGTAGCCACGCACCGCACGTTCCAGGGTCACGGCCTTGCAATGCTCCTGGCTCAGCTCGCTCAAGTGGCTGTAAAGGCCATGGTTGAAAGCGCGGTCACGGATTACCAGGTTGGCTTCGAGGTTGAACGACAGGCTCAGCGGGTCGAGGTTGCTTGAGCCCACGGTGGACCAGTCGTCGTCCACCAGCGCCACCTTGCCGTGCAGCGGGCGCTTGCAGTACTCGTGGATGCGCACGTCGTCACGCAGCAGGTAGTTGTAGAGCAGGCGCGAGAGCGCGCGTACCCAGCGCATGTCCGGTTGCCCCTGGAGGATCAAGGTCACCTCGACCCCGCGCCGGGCAGCGTTGCGCAGTTCGCGCAGCAGGCGATAGCCGGGAAAGAAGTAGGCGTTGGCAACCACGATGCGCCGCTTGGCCTGGCGGATGGCTTGCAGGTAACAGACCTCGATATCGTTGCGATGGCGACCATTGTCGCGCTCCACCAGCACGGCGCTGGACGGGCCGGCAGCGGCGTTGGTCGGCTCCACTCGGGCCACGCTCTCCAGAACCGGCGCAAGCATTCTGCAGCAGGAGGCGTGCACCTGGGCCACCACCGGGCCGACGACTTCCACCGCATAGTCCTGCTTGGCCTGGGGCCCGAAGTCGCCAAGGTGGTCGGCGCTGTAGTTGATACCGCCGATGAACGCGCGCTGCCCGTCGATCACCACGATCTTGCGGTGCAGGCGGCGGAACAGGTTGGTGCGCATGCCCGCCAGCCGTGGTTGCGGATCGAACGCGTGAAAGCGCACGCCGGCTGCGGTCATGGATGAAATGAAATCGTCGGGAAGGTCTGCAGTGCCGTAGCCGTCAACCGCCACCTCGACCCGCACGCCACGCTGGGCGGCTTCGATCAGTGACTGGCGCAAGGCCTGGCCGACCTTGTCGTCGAAGATAATGAAGGTTTCGAGAAGAATTTCTTCGCGAGCCTCGGCCATGGCCTCGAACACGCGTGGATAGTACTGCTCGCCATTGATCAGCAGTTCGACGTGGTTGCCGTCGCTCCAGGGCTGCTTCATAGCGTCACCTCGGCTACCAGCGGGGCATGGTCGGAGAGGTGCGACCAGGGGTAGCTGGACAACACCCGCGCCTTGCAGGTTTGCGCATTGCGCAGGTAAATGCGGTCCAGCCGCAGCAGGGGCAGGCGGGCGGGAAAGCTGCGCGCCGGTTTGCCGAAGGCTTCGAACAAGTGCCCCGAAAGCCGCGCATCGGCTTTCAGGCGCCAGTCGTTGAAGTCGCCGGCAACGATGACCGGCTCCTCTGGCGGCAGGCTGTCGAGCAATGCCATGAGCAGGCTGACCTGACGCTGGCGATGGTTTTCGCGCAGGCCCAGGTGTACGCAAATGGCATGTACCTGTTCATGGCCCGGCACTTCGAGCTGGCAGTGCAGCAGGCCGCGTTCCTCGTCGCCATGGACCGAAACGTCCAGGTTGTCGTAGGTGCGGATCGGGAATTTGGACAGCAGCGCATTGCCATGGTCGCCATGGGGGTAGGCCGCATTGAGCCCGTAGGCGAACTGTGGCCACATGCTGTCGGCAAGAAATTCGTATTGCGGGGTTTGCGGCCAGGCCGAGTGGCGCTCGGCATGGTGTTGGTGGCTGCCATGCACCTCTTGCAGGAACACCAGATCGGCGCCGGTGGCACGCACAGCCTCGCGCAGCTCTGGCAGGATGAAGCGGCGGTTGAGCGGCGTGAAGCCTTTGTGAACGTTGAGTGTGAGCACCGTCAGGCGGTGCACGGCGGTGACCTTGTCGATAATGCAGTTGGGGGTGGGCAGGGTACCGTTCATGGCTGCGCCCCCAGGCCCTTGCGGTAGGGCTTGTTGCGCGTTGGGCCATGGCGCCAACCGGAAATGCCAATGCAGATTTCGCTCACGAGGGCTCCCTTTCATTCGTGCACTCATCATTAGCGACCCGCGCAGTGGCGACAGGGTTCAGCAGGGTTGACGAGTGGAAGCGTGATGAGAGCGCTTCGACGTGCCACACCACACTAGCGCTGCAGGTTATCCCGGGCGGCAGAGTCCCCATCCTCCTCAACAAGCGGCTGTGCGGCCGTTTCACAGCGGCTGCCCATCGCCTCATACGCCTTGCGAAGCTGATGGATCTGGCGGCTGTCGAGCGCTTCGAGATCCAACACCGACTGCTCCGCAGATTTTGTAGCGCGGATGAGTTCGTCGAGCTTCACGTGGATCATGTCGTTGTCCCGGTTCTGGGTGTTCTGGATAAGAAAAACCATCAGGAAAGTGATAATGGTCGTAGACGTGTTGACGATGAGCTGCCAGGTGTCGTTGTAGTGAAACCAGGGGCCGGATGCAGCCCACATGGCGATAAGCACTACAGCGATGAGGAAGGTGCTCGGTTTACCGGCGTGCTTGGCGAGCCATTGGCAGAATTGCGCGAATTTCATGACTTTTCTCCAGTGATCTATAGCGTGTGACCACAGTGGAGGGCTGAAA
>Ga0308157_10001527_pt1 | contig 46437 bp, 42 predicted proteins | sample PhyBR1_FD_201035 | JGI IMG/M metagenome (GOLD analysis project Ga0308157, IMG submission 201035) | Phyllosphere microbial communities from UC Gill Tract Community Farm, Albany, California, United States - DLSLB.R1 | ecosystem: Host-associated > Plants > Phyllosphere > Unclassified | place: USA... | reverse complement strand
CGATCAGGATGAAACCCGGCTCGGCATAGTCATAGGTGGAGACCATGATCATGTCCCACAGGTGACGGGCACGGATGTGGCCGTACACCTTGCAGGCCACCAGGCCGTCGTCGCGGACGATGTAGTTTTCGTGGGTCGGCCATTCGCGCCACACCACTTCCTCACCGCTGGACGGGTCCAGTTCTGCCTGTTCTTTGGTGTTGATCGGGAACACCAGCTGCCAGTCGGCGTCGTTGTTCACCGCATCCATGAAGCCGTCGGTGATCAGCAGCGACAGATTGAACTGGCGCAGGCGGCCGTCCTCGCGCTTGGCGCGGATGAAGTCCTTCACGTCCGGGTGCGACACGTCGAAGGTGCCCATCTGCGCGCCACGACGGCCACCGGCCGAGGACACGGTGAAGCACATCTTGTCGTAGATATCCATGAAGGACATCGGCCCGGAGGTGTAGGCGCCAGCGCCGGCAACGAAGGCACCGCGCGGACGCAGGGTGCTGAACTCGTAGCCGATGCCGCAGCCGGCCTTCAGGGTCAGGCCCGCTTCGTGGACCTTCTCCAGGATGCCGTCCATCGAGTCGGTGATGGTGCCCGACACGGTGCAGTTGATGGTGCTGGTGGCCGGCTTGTGCTGCTGGGCGCCGGCATTGGAGGTGATGCGGCCAGCCGGGATTGCGCCACGGCGCAGGGCCCAGGCAAAGCGCTCATACCAGTAGGCGCGCTTGTCGTCGGTCGCCTCGGCATCCGCCAAGGCACGGGCCACGCGCAGGTAGGTGCCGTCGATATCGGCGTCCAGCGCTTCGCCCGCCTTGGTCGTGAGGCGGTACTTCTTTTCCCAGATGTCCTGCGAGGCAGGCTGCAGAGGGATCATGTCCGACTTGGTTTGATTGCTGACCACTTCCAGACGCACCGTACTCATGATTGTGGAAACTCTCCTGGGGCACCTTGCGGTGCGATTTTCTTTTCCCAAACAGGCCGGGCAGCAAAGACAACGACGCGCAGGCGCGTACTTACGCGCCTGTCGGCGGGATGAGGGGATTCCGGGAAAAACCGGTTTTCTGCATCACTGTCGCGGTCATTGCACGCCTTCCGTTGGGGTGCTTGCACCCCGAGCACTAAACCCTACTGCTTGGGGACGCTTTTCACATCAACCCAACATCTAGTGGGTGATGACCCGACCAAGCTTACCCACCCACGGGGTGATGTCAAACGAAAAATCAGCCGTCCGGCTATTGCATTCCGTGCAGGGCTTGGGCCTCTTGGGATTGCGGCAATGCAGAAGTTTCATTGCCGATTTAACTGCCCCCCGCCACACTCGTGTTCAGCAACCCGCCCCACCCCGGCGCCGCCCTCGGGCGCCCCCGCATGGAACCCCCGGCAATGCGACCCATCCCGACCCTGCTGACCCTCGCCCTGGCCGCCGCCTTTGGTGGTTTCACTGCCACCGCCATCAATGCCCACCTGGACAACCGCGCCGAAGCTGCCTCGCTGAGTACGGTATTGCCGACCACCGCCGCGCTGCCGGCCGCCGTCGCCGGACAAGCGGTGCCGTCACTGGCGCCGATGCTGGAACAGGCCATGCCAGCCGTGGTCAGCGTCAACACCAAGCAGGTCGTGCGGGTACGCAATCCCTTCTTTGACGACCCCTTCTTCCGCCGCTTGTTCCCGCAGGTGCCACAGGAGCGCATCAACGAGTCGCTGGGCTCGGGCGTGATCATCGATGCAGCGCGCGGCTACGTGCTCACCAACCACCACGTGGTCGAGAACGCCGACGACGTACAGGTCACCCTGGCCGACGGCCGCACTGTCAAGGCCGAGTTCCTCGGTTCGGACCGCGACACCGACATCGCCCTGATCCGCATCCCCGCCGAAAAGCTCACCGCGCTGCCACTGGGCAACAGCGACCAGCTGCGTGTGGGTGACTTCGTGGTGGCGATCGGCAACCCCTTCGGCTTCAGCCAGACCGTCACCTCCGGCATCGTCTCGGCGGTTGGCCGCAGCGGCATCCGCGGGCTGGGCTACCAGAACTTCATCCAGACCGATGCGTCGATCAACCCCGGCAACTCCGGTGGCGCGCTGGTCAACCTCAATGGCCAGCTGGTCGGCATCAATACCGCCAGCTACAACCCGCAGGGCAGCATGGCCGGCAACATCGGCCTGGGCCTGGCCATTCCGTCCAACCTGGCCCGTGACGTGGTCGAGCAGCTGATCACCAAGGGCGTGGTGGTGCGCGGCACGCTGGGTGTGGAAACCCAGAACCTGACCCCGCAGATCGCGCAGGGCCTGGGCCTGGAAGAAGCCCGCGGTGCTTTGGTAACGCGCGTGCTGGCCGGTTCCGGTGCAGCCGCTGCCGGGGTAAAGGCTGGCGACGTGGTCACCGCGATCAATGGCCAGCGCGTGGACAGCGCACAGGCCCTGCACAACTTTGAAGGCCTCTCCACGGTCGGCCGCACGGTGGATCTGGAAGTGCGCCGCGACGGCAAGGCGCTGCAGCTCAAGGCCACCTTGAAGGAACAACCGCGTGCGGTGGCCGGCGACACACTGGACCCGCGCCTGAGCGGTGCGACCTTCGCCGACCTGCCCGAATCGCTGCGTCAGGCCGGCATCAACGGCGTGCTGGTCAGCGAAGTGGCGCGGGGCAGCCGCGCCGCGCAATCGGGCCTGGCCGGTGGCGATGTGATTCTCGCGGCCAGCAGCGGTGCGTTCACCGACCTCGCCGGCTGGCGCGCCAGCTTCGGCCAACGCCCGCCACAGCTGGTGTTGAACATCCTGCGTGGTGGCAGCCAGCGCGGCCAATTGATGATGCGATGATGCCCAGGTGAGCATCTTGTGCTGCCGGCGTAACGTTGTTTACACCCGGCAACTGCTATTTGTTGAGTTCTGTTGCAACCGCGCGCCATCCGGCGCACCCGCTGAAACCAGGAGATCACGATGAGCCCCACCAATACCGAGAACATGAAGGAACACCTGGGCGAGGCTGGCGCACACCTGAAGTCCGCCGCTTCCGCCGCTGGCTCGGCCGTCAAGGGCGCTGCCGGTGCCGCCGGCGACGAACTGCGCCTGGGCAAGGCCAACATGAAGGCCGAACTGTCCGACAGCGCGCTGTCCGGCCTGGCCGCCGCCGAGCTGGGCGGTGCCGCCGCCAAGGAACAGGTCGATGCACTGATGGACAAGGGCAAGGACCTGATCGACAGCGCCGCCGATCTCATCCGTGAGCGTCCGCTGGCCTCGTTCGGCGTGGCCTTCGCCGCTGGCTGGATCATTGCCAACCTCGCCCGCAGCAACGACTGATCGGCGTGAGCGATAACGCAACGCCGCCCACTGGCGACGATTCCACCCCGGGCCAGGCGCCCGGACTGGAAGAAAGCATCCGTCAGGTTGGCGCGGCCGGCCGGCAGACACTGGACTCGGCTTCCAACACGCTGCGCTCCCTGCGCCGGCTGGCTTCGGCCGACCTGGCCTTGGCGCGCAGCGCGTTTGGTCGTTCCCTGGCATGGAGCGGCGTGGCCATCGTATTCGGCGCCTCGGCCTGGCTGCTGTTGGCGGCCACGGCGGTGGCGATGCTGCAATACATGGGCTTGTCGCTGTTCGTCTCGCTGCTGATCCCCACCCTCACCAGCTTGGCCGTCACCGGCTACGCGATATGGCGGGTGTCGTACTTCTTCCACCACACCGGCATGCACGCCACCCGCCGGCAGTTGTCGCGGCTGGGGCTGTTCGACGAGCCAACCGGCGAAGACCCCGATGCCGAAGTGAAGATCCCCGGGGAGAACACACCGTGAATTTCGAAGCCCTGCAACGCCGTGTGCGCCGCGCCGAAGCCGTGGTGCAGGTGCGTGGCGAGGAAGCCACCCAGCACTGGGACCAACTCAACCAGAGCTGGCGCAGTGCATGGACACCCGGTCGCATCGTGGTGGTCGGCCTGGCCGGCGGCTTCCTGGCCGGCAAGCTGGAACCCGGCGGTGCCTTCAGCGGTAGCCGCTGGCTGCAGATGATCGGCTCGGTGTCCGGGCTGGTCAGCAGCGCGCAGGCTTCGGTTGCCTCGTTTGCCGCCGCTGCGGCAGCGGCGGGCGTGATGGCCGGGCAGGCTGCGGCCGATGCTGATGAAGGCGACGACGAGACCAACGAGGACACCTCGCCGCCGCCCGCCCCTGCAGCCAGCACGGCACGCAGCAACAGCACGCCACCCGGCCCCGCCGAAGCGGCGACAGAACTGTCAGAATCCTGAGCACGGCGCCACCGCGCGCCGTTCCGTTCACGGAGCGCTGCCCGCATGTCTGACCCGTTGCCCGAAGCCACACCCCGCCCTGCCGAAGCCCCTGCACCACGCCCGCGCGCACCTGTCGCCGTGGTGGTACTGGCGACGTTGGCGGTGGGGTATACGCTGTGGGCCGCGCAGGAAGTGATCCTGCCGGTGCTGCTGGCGATGTTCTTCGCGCTGATCGGCAACCCCATCATCCGCCTGCTGCAGAAACTGCACCTGCCGCGCTTCCTCGGCGCCCTGCTGGTGCTGGCGGCAGGCCTGGCCGGCAGCGCCGCGCTGACCGTGCAGCTGGCTGGCCCGGCCACCGAATGGGTGCAGGAAGCGCCGCAGCAGATGCGGCAGATCTCGCGCAAGGTGCAGGACTTCGTCAAACCGGTACAGCAGGCCAACCTGGCGGCGGAGAGCTTCGCCCGCGCTGCCGGCGGCGAAGGCAACCGCAAGGTGCAGGTGATCCGCACCCAGCTCGACGATCCCTACAAGGCACTGGTGCGCACGCCCAAGCTGGCCGCCTCGGCACTGGCGGTGGTGCTGTTGACCCTGTTCTTCATGATCTATGGCGAAAACCTGCAGCGGCACGTGATCGCCCTGCTGCCCAACCGCCAGCAGAAGCGCTTCACCGCCGAAATCCTGCGCTCGATCGAGCGCGAGATATCGCGCTATGTGCTGACCATCACCCTGATCAACGTCGGCCTGGGCCTGATCCTGTCCGGCGTGCTGATGCTGCTCGGCATCGCCCTGCCCGAAGCGCTGCTGTGGGGCACGGTGGCCGCACTGCTGAATTTCGCCCCGTATGTGGGGCCGCTGATCGGCATCGTGCTGATGCTGCTGATGGGCTTCGTCGAATTCCGCGACCCGCTCACTGCGTTGCTGCCGGCGCTGGCCTATCTGGGCCTGCATACGCTGGAGGGGCAATTGATCACACCCATCGTGCTCGGGCGCAGCATGGCGATCTCGCCACTGATGCTGATCCTGGCGCTGATGTTGTTCGGCTGGCTGTGGGGCATGATCGGCCTGCTGCTGGCGGTACCACTGCTGGTCTGCGTGAAACTGGTGCTGAGCCGGGTCGATGGCATGCACGGCTGGGCCAAGTTGCTGGAGTAAGCGCCGCTTTTGTAGGAGCGGCGTAAGCCGCGAAGCTGACAATGCTGAAGCAACCAGCAACGTAGCCCCGGGTAAGCGCAGCGCACCCGGGACCGTTTGCAGACAACGCCAGACATCAGCGCGCGCCCACTTCCCGGGTGCGCTGCGCTTACCCGGGCTACGCCGCTGCAGCAATCCGGGGCCATGCCAACTGATGACGTGCCGGCTTCGCGGCTGACGCCGCTCCTACAAAAGCGGGCAGCCACGACCCCTACAGGCCCGGCTCATGGGCTTGGCGTAAAATGACCGGATGAATTTCCCCGTACTCGCCATCACCCTCGATCTGGACGACACCCTGTGGCCGTTCGCCCCCATCGGTGCCCGCATCGACCAGGTGCTGCACGACTGGATGCTGCAGCACAGCCCGGCCACCGCCAGCATGTACCCGGTCGCCGCCATGCGTGAGCTGCGCGAACGCTCGTTCCGCGACAACCCGCATCTGCACTACGACCTCAGCGCCTTGCGCCGGCTGACCCTGGCCGAAGCGCTGGAAAAGAGTGGTGCCAGCATGGACCTGCTCGACCCAGCCTACGAAGCGTTCTACGCCGCGCGCAACCAGGTCGAGTTCTACCCCGATGCATTGGCCGCACTGCGCCGCATCGCCGCGCGCGTGCCGGTGGCAGCAGTGAGCAACGGCAATGCCGACCTGCAGCGCATTGGCATCGGCGAGTTGTTCGCCTTCCAACTGGGCTCACGCGAATTCGGTGCAGCCAAGCCGGACCCGGGCATCTTCCATGCCGCCTGCGAACGCCTTGGCGTTGAGCACGCGCAGGTACTGCATGTCGGCGATCACGCCGAAATGGACGTAGCCGGTGCGATGCGCGCCGGCCTGCGTGGTTGCTGGATCAACCGCGAAGAACATTCATGGACCCACACCGAACTGCAGCCTGACCTGCAGTTCGACACCCTGACCGGACTGGCCGACTGGTTGGATGCGAACGCATCCTCGCAGCAGCGCTAAGCCCACGGCCGCCAGCAGACGCAAGAGAACACCATGACCCCGATTACCGCTTACACCACCGATTCCACCAATGCCCTGCCGCTGTACGTGCTGGACCGCGACGGCTTCGCCGCGTGGAAGGCACAGCAGCCGGCCGCCGTGCAGGCCTGGGCCGCAGCACAACAATTCAACGCCGCACCGACCAGCGTGCTGTTGTTGCCCGGCGACAACGGCATTGCCGGCGCCGTGCTCGGCGTTGGCGATCATGCCGATGCCTACGCCTACGCGCATGCACCGTTCGCGCTGCCGGCCGGCACCACCTGGCAGGTCGTCAACGCGCTGGACGCCAGCAGCAGCGCCAACCTGCAGATCGGCTGGGGCCTGGGCAGCTACCGCTTCGACCGCTACCGCAAGCTGGCGCGCCCAGCCGCGCAACTGCTGGCAACGCCTGCCGCCGAAGTGCTGGACGTGGTGACCGCCTGCCTGCGCGTGCGCGACTGGGTCAACACGCCGACCGAAGACATGGGCCCGCAGCAGCTGGAAGACGCCGCGCGCGATCTGGTCGAAGCCCATGGCGGCGAGCTGGAAGTGATTGCCGGCGACGAACTGCTGGAAATGAACTTCCCGACCATCCACGCGGTTGGCCGCGCCTCGCATCGCGCACCGCGCCTGATCGTGCTGCGCTGGGGCAACGCGGGTGCGCCGCATCTGGCACTGGTCGGCAAGGGCGTGTGCTTCGACACCGGTGGCCTGGACCTGAAGCCGGCCGACGGCATGCGCAACATGAAGAAGGACATGGGCGGTGCCGCCCACGCCATCGCCCTGGCGGGCCTGGTGATGGCGCAGCAGCTGCCGGTGCAGCTGACCCTGGTGGTGGCCGCGGTGGAAAATGCCGTCGGCCCGGATGCCTTCCGTCCCGGCGAAGTGATCACCACCCGCAAGGGCATCACCGTGGAGATCGACAACACCGACGCCGAAGGCCGCCTGGTGCTGTGCGACGCGCTGACCTACGTCAGCGAGCAGAACCCGGACACCATCCTCGATTTCGCCACCCTTACCGGTGCCGCACGCATCGCGCTGGGCCCGGATCTACCGGCCTTGTTCGCCAATGACGACACCCTGGCCAACCAGTGGCTGCAGGCGGGCGACAGCACCCGCGACCCGGTCTGGCGCATGCCGTTGTGGCGTCCCTACCTGCGCTACCTCAACAGCGGCATTGCCGATCTGGCCAACGCCGGCTCGCGCATGGCCGGTTCGGTGACCGCAGCGCTGTATCTGGAGCGTTTCATCAACGAAGGCCAGGTGTGGGCACATCTGGACGTCTACGCCTGGAACGACGGCGAGCGCCCGGGCCGCCCGGCCGGTGGTGAAGCGCTGGCATTGCGCTCGGCATGGGCGATGTTGAAGACGCGTTACGGCGCCTGAAGCGTCCCTGTAGTGCCGAGCCATGCTCGGCAATGGGCACTACCGCCGGTAACGCTTCAACTGTAGTGCCGAGCCATGCTCGGCAATGGGCACTACCGCCGGTAACGCTTCAACTGTAGTGCCGAGCCATGCTCGGCATTGGGGCTCTATCGGTGAAGCCTCTGCCGAGCATGGCTCGGCACTACAGACGGCAGAAGCACCCCTCCCCAACCCTCCCCTTGCCTGCGGCAAAGGGAGGGAGCAGTGCATCAGCCCTTCAGCGCCGCCAGCGACTCGGCCTGCAGCCGCTCGTAGATCGCGAACTCGTCGCTGACCGTCGCACCCAGGGCCTGCTCGAAGGCATCGCGGTTGGCACGTGCGGCATAGGCCCGCTGCTCACCGCCACCAAGATTGGACTGGAAAATACCCGCCGCGCTCACCGGCAGGAAATCCTCATAGATGATCGGATCAGCGCTGGCCAGGCCGCGCTCGATCAACACTTCCGCCGGCAAGGCACGGGTTTCCGCATCAGCGGCAAGGCCCGCATCGGTCAGGCTGTAGCGGTAATAACCCAGGCCTTCGCGGCGCAGCGTTGCATGGTCATCCGGGAACGCGGCGAACGCACTCTGCAGGCGCTGCATGTAGTCGCCACCGGCACTGCCTTCGCCGCCACGTGCCTGCGCAAGCAGGGCGTCATACAGATCGCGGCCCTTCGGCGTCAGCGCGAGGCCGCGCTGTTCGATCTCACCGAAGCGCGCGGTGTGGGTGCCGGCTTCGTTGTCGGCCCCCGACGGGAAATGCACCATTTCCTCCAGCGCCTTGAAGCTGGTCTGGCGCAGCAGGATGGCGCAGTCGCGACGCGGCGGGCCTTCGATCACGGCCTTTGCCGCCAGACCACGCTCGTGCATCGCCACCTGTGCGGCATCGATGTCCAGCGTGCGCGGGGTGAGGTGGTTGATATGCGGGCCACGGAAGCTGACCACGTCGGCGACCAGGCGATGCGCACCGTGCAGGGCGTGATAGGTCTCCAGCGACACGGTTGCTTCGTTGTGCCAGCGGAAGGTTTCCAGCGACTCAACGACGAAGCGCCAGGCATCGTCTTCGTTCAAGCCACCATCGCGCTCGCACTGCTCGATCAGCTGCAGCGCGCCAGCGGTGAAGATGTTGCGGCGGGCCAGGATCTCGGCAGCCTGCTCGCGCAGTGCAGCGTCCTCGATCAACTCCAGGCGTAGCAGCGAGGTGAACACGCGGAACGGGTTGCGGTTCAAGGACTCGCCATCCACCGGCCGGAACGCGGTGGAATGCACCGGTACACCGGCCACCGACAGATCGTAATAGCCCACCGGCTGCATGCCCATCACCGCGAACAGGCGACCCAACGTGGCAAGCTCCTGCGCGGTGCCGACACGGATCGCGCCATGGCGCTCCACGTCCAGGCGCTCGCGTTCGCCACTGCGCTGCATCTGCGCGGCCAGCTCCGGCTGCGCTGCAAGGACGTCGGCGTTGATCGCGCCAACCAGTTCCACCAGCGTGCCGTACAACGGCACTTCGGTGCGGTACATATGCGACATCGCCTGCGAGAACAGGCTGCGGATGTGATCGGGCGAAACGAAACGGTCGGCGGTCATGACAAAGCGCTTTGACGCGAAATCGAAGGAACGCCATTTTCGCCCGGAATCGCCCCTTGCGCCTATCTGCAGGGCAGCAAATACTGCCGCGGTTTACTCCGCGTCACTCTTGCGCGCTGCCGCCTCTCGCTGGGCGCGGTCGCCGAGCTGGCGCTGCAGCAGCGCGTCCAGCGTGATCGGCCGGTCCCAGTGGTCGAAACTGGCGACGATGGCGTGGCGCAGGGCCCGCCAGCGCAGGTTGTCCGGGGCCGGCTGCAGGCCAGCCAACACCTCTTTCCAGCTGGCCTCGGGCTGCTGCGCGCGGGCCTTCACCGCGGTACGGCAGTTGCTGCCGTTGAGCTTGCCCCAGAAGCAGGCCAGATAGACATCGCCTGGCTTCCAGCCATGGTCCTGCAGCAAGGCCTGCACATAGCCCGGGCGGGCGCTGGCATAACGCGCCAGCTCATCGACGAAGGCTTCCGGGTAGCGCGCGGCATAGGCGTTGATATCGGCCAGCTGCTTGTCCACCCAGGCGTCACCGGTGGCCGGCGCGTAGACCTCGGCCACCGCTGCCGCTGCCGGCTGTTGCGCCAGCAACGGCAGGGGCAGCACAGCAGCTGCCAGCAATCCAAGCCGCAGCAGCAAGCCTGTGCGACGTGGAGATTGCCGGGAGCCTGCCGCGCTCACCTCAGTTGCCTTGCGCCGCTGCAGCCTGCGCGGCGACGGCACGCACCGCTTCCGGCCACTGGTGGGCGGTGTCGGCATGGTGCAGGCGCGGTTCTTCCGCGGAGACACCATGCTCGGCCTCATGTGCCCAGGTCATCGCGTAGGGGGTGTGGATGCCCCAACCGCCCAGCCCCAGCACCGGCTCGATATCCGAGCGCAGCGAATTGCCGACCATCACGAAGCGCTCGGCCGGCATGTTGAACTCGGCCAATACCTTGGCGTAGGTGGACTGGTCCTTCTCCGAGATGATCTCGATGCGCGGGAACAGGTCCAGCAGGCCGGAACGCTCGATCTTCTGCTCCTGATGGAACAGATCGCCCTTGGTGATCAACACCACCGGGTATTCGGCAGCGATGGCCGCCACGGCTTCACGGACGCCATCGATGACATCCACCGGATGCTCAAGCGTGCGGCGGCCGATCTCGACGATCTGGCGCAGGTCGTGCGCGGAGATCTTCTCGTCGGTGAGCTCGATGGCAGCTTCCAGCATCGACAGGGTCATGCCCTTGGCGCCGTAGCCGAACACGGCCAGGTTGCGCCGCTGCACCTTGAGCAGATGCTGAGCGGTGCCGGCATCGTGCAGGTCGATGTAGTTGCTGAGGATCAGGCCAAATTCGTGCTCGGCCTTCTGGTAATAGTCTTCGCTCTTCCAGAGCGTGTCATCGCCGTCGAAGCCGACCAGGCCGATGGTGGAGGGGGAAGTCTGCGTGTTCATGCCGCACAGGATAGCAATCTGCCCTGCAGTGAATAGGGGATTGCGTCTGCAAGGCGCGGCTTTGCTGGGTGTTTTGGCAGCTCAAGCAAAGTCCAACAGCAAAGGCACCCCTCCCCGGCCCTCCCCTTGCCTGCGGCAAAGGGAGGGGGAAGAGCGCGCCCTGCGCTGACCGGCTGCGCCAGAGTTCAGCCCCCTCCCTTGCGCATAGCGCAGGGGAGGGTTGGGGAGGGGTGCTCTTCGAGCCCTACCCGGTTACCAATCAATTCTTATGCGCAGCCGCATAAGCCCGGTACTCGTCCGGCGTCAGCTTGCCGTCCTTGTCGCTGTCGGCCTCATCAAACACCTGGGCCAGGCCAGCATTGGCCTGCGACTCGGTCTTGCTGATGGCGCCATCACCATCGGCATCCACATCTGCCCAACTCTGGCCGCCTCCAGCCGCAGCCGAGGCCTTGGCGGCGCTGCTTGATGCACTGGCAGCAGCGTTCTGCGCCTGTTCTGCCGAATCCTGTGCCTGCGCAGCCTGTGCCTGCGCAGCGGCGGCCTGATCCTGTGCATCCTGCGCCATTGCCGGCAGTGCAAGCGCGGAACCTACGATGGCAACCAGGGCGAACAGCGGAGTGCGATTACGTACGGTCATCAGGTCTTCCTCGTGTGTTGGCTAAAGCGCGGAAATTCCGCACGCCCCAACCCTGACAAGTCGCGCCTGAATCGCTTGCACCCCAAGAAACCGCAGCGAACATCCTGTTAACCACCTGCACCGGATCAGCGGTTACCACCCCTGTTAGCCGTGCATGAAGTGAAAGTAAGCCACTGATTAGAGCGTTCCAAGCATCGTGCTTATCGATGCGATGCCGGCGCCTCAAGCATCATGCGTGGTGTCAGCCAGCGGTTGCCGCGAACTGAACAACAACCAACCCAGGCCGACGCCAACGGCTACGCCGATCAACTCAAACAGCACGCGCGTGCCCAGCTGGTCCGGGTCATGGATCGAAGCCAGCGCCAATCTGGCGTACAGCGGCGACTGCAGGTTGACCATGCCCAGCGAAAACAGCTTCCAGCCATCCACGCCAGCAGCGATGGCCGCCGCTATCAGCGCGGAATAGGCGATGGCGTGGCCGTGCCGCAGCCCGGCACGCCGGCACACCTGCCACCACAGCGCAAACACCACAAAGCCGATCGCCAAGGCGATCAAGCCAGCTTCCAGCGAGCCGAGCAGGCCGTAATGCAGAACCAGATTCATGGGCGCAGCGCGGTCCATTCAGGGAACCGCAGTCTAACCGCCCCTGCCCCGTTCAACGCACCGGGAAATCGTAGGCGGTGGTCGGCGTTGGCTCGGGCTTGAAGGTGTAATGCCACCATTCCATTGGATAGTTGGCAAAGCCCTGCGCCTGCATCGCATCCAGCAGCAGCTGCCGGTTCTGCTTCTGCAACGCGCTGATATCAGGATTGGCGGTATGCGCCAGCACATCGAAGCGATCGAAACCGGTGCCCATGTCCAGGGCGGTGCACGGCATGCTGCGGCAATCCAGCACGCCCAGATCCACCGTCGCCGCCCGGCTATGGCCAGAGGTTTCGGCGATGTAGCCGTCGAGCAGGCGGCTCTTGTCGATGTTGGGGTAATAGCGCTGCTTGGCGATCTGATCCTTGGCATCGTGTACCCAGGCGACGAACGAGGTCACCGAGTGCACCGGCCGGTAGCAGTCAAACACCTGCAGTCGATAACCCTGCGCGCGCAGTCCGCGCTGCACCCGCGCCAAGGCCTGCGCCGCCGGCTGCAGCAGATAGCAACGCGGTGCTTCATAGCCGGGAACGACGCGCCCGGTGAAGTTGTCGGTGCCGGCGTAGCGGATATCCAGGGCGATGTCCGGGGCCAGCGTGGTGACATCAACGATGCCTGCCTGTGCCGGCGTCTTTGCCGGCGATACCTGCACCTGCTGGGCAAGCACGGTGAATGGCAACAGTGCCAGCAACAACGGCAGCGATTTAGTGGCAATCACCACGGCGTTGGAATTCCAGATCGGGGTAGTCATAACTGAAGTCGATATCCGGGTCGATGGCACGTAGATGCAGCAGCGGATGTTGGGCGTCGCCGGAGAATTCCAGCCAGGCATCGGCATCTTCGCCCAATCCCTGCCAGGCCACATACCAGTATTCACCGGCACGCATCACCTGCCCGGTCATGCGCGGTGACTTGGCCGAAGCGAACTGCAGCATGCCATCACGCGGGCACAAAGACACCTCACCGAACCACCGGTCCTGCCAGATGCCAGCCCTGCTGCCGAACTCCGCCGGCGTGGCTGCACGTGCCTTCGGCAATGCAGGGCGCACGTGCCCTGCCGAACGGCGCTGCGCGGCAGCGTCATCAATCAACCTGGCGTAATGCAGCACATCATTGTTCGCGGCCGGTGCGGTGTAATGCTTGAGCATGGCCTGCATCAACGCCGTGCGTGCGTCTTCGCCCTCACCGTTGATCAGGATCACCACGCCGGTCTTGCGATCCGGCAGCAAGGCCAGCGAGGAATACATGCCGGACAAGGTGCCGGTATGCGCGACCTTCCACTGCCCATCCATATCCGACAGACGCCAGCCATAGCCATAGGCGTAGAAGTGCGTGTTGTCCCAGTCGCGCAGGCGTTGGCTGATCGGCATCGGCATATGTGCGGTCCATAGCGCACGCCGCTGGGTCGCATCCAGCCAAGCCGGTGCCTGCGCCGGATCCAGCAGCGCCTGCATCCAGCGCAGCATGTCGTTGAGGCTGCAGCGGATACCGCCTGCAGCCATCGATGGGAAATCGGTGACCTGTGCAGGATCGCGTTCGGCGGCGATGTTGCGCTTGCCATCACGATGATGCGGCTGCGCGATATTGCCGAGCGCCGCGGGTGACCACGCGCCTACCTGGCAGCGCTGCATGCCCAGCGGCTGGAAGATTTCCTCGCGCACCAACTTTGCGTATGGCTTGCCGCCCGCAGCAGCGGCGACTTCACCGGCCACCACATACATGAGGTTGTCGTAGGCGTACTCGCTACGGAAGCTGCCAGTCGGCTTCAGATGCGCCAAGCCGGCAATGATGTCCTCGCGATCAAAGTTGTTCGGTTCGGGCCACAACATCAGGTCGCCAGCGCCCAGGCCGAGGCCGCTGTTGTGGATCAGTAGATCGCGCACCTGCATGTTGTGCGTCACCCACGGGTCCTGCATGCGGAACTGCGGCAGGTGCCTGGTGACAGGATCATCCCAGCGCAACTTGCCTGCCTGCACCAAACGCGCAAGTACCGCAGCGGTCATCGCCTTGGTGTTCGAGGCGATCTTGAACAGGCTGTCGTCGTTGATTACAGCGCTCTCGCCCGCTACCAGCTCACCGCGGGTGATACGCCGGACCACCTTGCCATCCTCGATCACGCCCACGGCGATGCCGGGTAGCTGATAGCGCTGCATCGCCTGGTCAACCAGGACATCCATGCGCCCACTATCGGCATCCGCTGCGAACAGAGGATTCGCCAGCAGCATGGCAACAGCGGACAACAGCAGCTTCGGTCGCATCGTCATAGTTCCCCACAAAAGCGAACGGCCCGCCGAAGCGGGCCGTCCTCAAACACTACATCAGAAGTTCCAGGTCACAACGAGGTTCGTGTAACGCGGTGCCTGCCAATTCGTACCTTCGCCGAAGTAAGGCATCTTCGTGCCCGGGGTGCTCTCGTAGCGGGAATGCACGTTGACCACCGTCTGCCGGTTGAGCAGGTTGTAGACCGACAGGCGCGCCGTCAAGTCGATACCTTCCACCGGCAGGGTCCACATCACGCTGGCTCCGAGATCGATTACCCACGGCATGCGGCCAAAGGCGCCGCGCCCGGAGTACTCCAGCTCGCGGCTGGCCCACGTCGAGCAGTTGGCTTTGCACAGCCAGCCCGAACCACCACCACTGTATTCACCCGGGCCGCCGGCATTGCGATTGTCGTTTGGCCACACCACGCCAAACGCGGTGATTGGGCCACCCGAACGGGCCGACAGCGTGCTGCCGAAGGACCACTGTTCATTCAACTTGAATGCACCACGCAGCTTGAACTGGTGACGGGCATCATTGAAGGTCACGCCAAAGCGCTCGTTGACCGCCGGGTGATCGTAGTACTGCACCAGATTGGTGTCGTTGTAGCCGGTGTCCGAGTTCACCGGCCCTTCGATATTGCCCTCGCTCTTGGACAGCAGATAGCTGGCATTGAACGACCACTTGTCATTCCAGGCGCGGTCGATCTGGAACTCCAGCGCCTTGTAGGTACGCTTCGGCCGCTTGTAGCCCATGATGGTTCCGCTACCCAAGGCCTTGTAGCCGTCCTTGGACGAGTCCAGGGTCACCCAGCTATTTGTATCCGGGCACCACAGCTGATTGGTTTCACCCGGGTTGATGATCGGCCAGTCCCCCGAGTACCAATCGCAGCCCTCCACATGGTTGATACGCGCATCTTCCACGGCACGCGTCATGCGACGGTAGGTGGCATTGACACCGTACGACCATTCCTCGTTGATCGCCTGCTGGAAACCGAGGATGTACTCATCCTGGAATACCTGCTTCAGATCACGCGCCACAGCTGTGCGAACGTCCGTCGGCGCCGGGGCGTTGCCTTCAGTGTTGACCGGGCCGATCTGCTGGCCGAGCACCGGAACCTTGTACGTGCCCCCGTTTGCGCTCTGCTTCTCTTCCCAACCGTTGAACGCGTAGTAGGTATGTTCGTCGGTGGTACCACCACCGAAGTAGTCGGTGAGCTTGTTGGTCAGCGGGGTGTAGTAACGACCCGCGTTGCCGAACACCTTCATCGAGCCATCACCCTTGACGTCCCAGCTGAAGCCGAGGCGCGGCGAGATCATGTCATTGAACTTGGACTTGGCGAAGGTGGCACCAGAGGCCAGCTTGTTGTGGAACTGGTCAAAACGCACGCCGAGGTTCAGCAGCAGGTTCGGGGTGACGTTCCAGTTGTCTTCCAGATAAAACGCCTGCGCCTTGGTACTGACCGGCGCACCGGTGACCTTGTAGCGCGCATCGATGATATCGGTGACGCCTGCAGGCAACACCACGCCGTTGACGGAGCTGCCCGGGTCTACCGAGAGCACCTGATAGGTGGATCCATCGCCCGGGTAAAGCGTCGAGCTGGCCGAATCCATCACCTCTTGATCCAGACCAAACCGAACGAGGTGATCGCCCAGTGTCCACTCAAAATCCAAGCGCGCCGCTTCACGCTTGTCTTGACGGTTGCTGATGGCACTATTGGTCGGGTGGCAACCCACGCCTTCCTGTTCGCCATATATCTTGGTGTAGCTGGACGCCACCGTGATGATGCTGCAGTCGCCATCCGCCGGACTATCGCTCACAGCGCTGCGTTTGTTGACGCCGTACATCGCCTTGGCGACGAAATTGTCGGTCAGATGGCCGGTGTAGGTCAGCGACCAGTTATCGCCGCCGGAGGAACCACTGCTCTGGCCGCTGGACTCACCGAAAATATTGGTGCTCCAATCGTAGTCGTCGTAGCTCGTGGTCACCGAATCCGTCTTGTCGGAGAACGCAAGCAGCTCGAGCTGGTGGTTGTCGCTGATACGCCAATCAAGCTTGGTACCCCAGAAATCGTTGTTGCTCTTGGTCTTCCAGGCTTCGGAGTTATCGAGGTCCTGCGACTTGCTGTCGCGGTTCTCATACATCGCGAAGAAGAACAGCTTGTCCTGCATGATCGGACCGGACGCCCATACATTGGTCTTCGTCAGCGGAGCGCGATCGCGACTGGTGCGGTTACGCTCATCGATGGTGCCATCGCTATGAAAGTGATCCTTCTTCTCCGAAGCCCATGCCGAGGGCTCCATGGTTACCTGCACGCCGCCCTTGAACTCATTGCCGCCCGAGCGGGTGATGGCGTTGATGACACCACCGGTGCTGCGGCCGAACTCGGCCGAATAGCCGCCGGTCTTGATCTGGAACTCTTCATAGAAGTTGAAGGGAACCGTCGAGAAACCTTGGCGACGATAGGGATCGGTAACGTTCAAGCCGTTGATGTAGGCCACGTTTTCAGCCACGGAGGAACCACCAAAGCTCAAGCCACCAAAGCTCGAGCCGGAGTCCACCACGCCTGGTGCCAGCAAGGCGACCGCCGCCACGCTCTGATCCACCGGCATGCGCGCCAGTTCTTCGCGTTTGATGTTGAACGAGGATTCGGTCGAGTAGACGTCGACCCGGTTGACGATCTTGGAACCGGTGACCTGCACCGAGTCCAGGGTCACCGCGTTGCCTGCTCCACCACCACCCAGATTGACGTTGGTGGTGCCGCCCAGCGACACGTTGACTGCCACCGGCTCCTTGTCGACTTCCCCGTCCCGCTTGACCTGCAGGCTGTAGTCGCCCACCGGCAGCTGGCTCAGGCGATACGAGCCATCAGCGCCCACGGTTACGGTACGGGTCAAACCCGTCGCTTTGTTCACCACGGTGATCTGGTCACCGGAGTTTGCGCGGCCGGCAATCGCACCGTTCGCGCTCTGTGCCATCACGCTCGGCGCCATCACGCCAAGACAGGCACCCAATGCGACGGTCAGCGCCGCCCTTTTCAACATTTTCCTGTTCATCCCCTGCTCTCTCCTGCAGACGTAAATCGATAAGTAAGACAACGGTTACGACGTTCTATTACTTGGACTCCGGCGCCAGAACCTGCGACTGGAAGTCGTATTGCCACTGGTTGAAGTAAAGGTTCCCCCCTTCCCACTCAACCTCACCTCGTTGCAGATCAACGGTCTCCGAACGGAAGTGCTGCTTGGCAGGCACGAACGCGCGTGAGTAGTCATCGTTGAACGCGATGCGGTAGGCATCCAGCCCGCCGAAATAGAAATTGCGTTGTTCGGGCTGGTCGCTGTCCAGTGCGCCCGTGCTTACATCCATCGGCACCCAGCCGTAGGGCGCAAGATAGAGCGCGCCCCAATCGTGCAGGTTGTTGTAGCCGACCTCGTTGTCCGAATACACCATGCCCGACTGCCAACGCGCCGGGATGCCGTTCATGCGCAGCAGCGAGATCAGCAGCAAGGTCTGCTGGCCACAGTCGGCATGCCCTGCATGCAGGGCGTAGTCGGAGATATTGCTGATCGTCGAATACTCGCGGGCGCCGCCCCACGGGATCGCATCCACCGCATCGAACAACTTCTTGGCGACGCGGTAGGGATTGGTTTCATTGCCCACCGCCTTGCGCGAGAACTCCCGCATGGCCGGGGTGAACACCACATGCGGTGCGCGCTCGGCCAGATAGGGTTGCAGCGCTGGATCCCGCGGCGTTGGCAGCACCTTGTCGGGATCGATGATGAAGCGACGCGCGGAGATGGTGAGTTCGTAGCTGACCGAAAATTCGGTGGGCGTGCCAGCCACGGCTTTGCGTTCGAGGTAGGCGGTGCGCTGCAGCGTGTCCTCGGGTGCGATCTGCGCGCCCTGCGGCGCGCTGGACAGCCATTGGATGTTTTCCTGCTGGCCAGGTATCGAACGCGGATACGGCAGCCACGCGCGCACCATCTCCCCAGCCGGCACCGCATCGGCGTCGACCTTGATGGACTGGGTGATACGCACCCGACGCGGAGTAATGCTGGTCTGGCCGCCCTGCTCCGATGCCTTGATCACCTCAAGATGGTGCGAGCCCAGCCTCTCGTACGGACCAGGCCGGGAAACACGTTTGTCTGGCGGCCGCCGGTTGGATGCCTCGGCACTGAACAGGAACAGGTTGTTTGGCGCACGCTTGAACCAGCGGCGCTGGCCATCGATGTCCAGATGCTCGATCAGGCCGGCGTCATCCCAGGCCTTGAATTCTTCATCACGCAGATCCGGCACCGACTTGCGCACCGCAGCCTTGGCCTGCGCTTCGTCCAGGGTGAAATCCAGGCGCATGCGGCGCATGCGCTCCTGCTGGAACAGATAGGCAGCGCGGCTGCCGGCATCGGTGCCGGGTGCTGCCAGTGCCTTGTCGATCTCGGCCTGCGCGCCAGCAAAATCGCCACGGTCCACACGCGCCGTCAACTCGGGCAGCGCCGTCGATGGCGCCTCACCGGCATAGGCGATCCAGGCCACGCTCATGCACAAGGCAGAGGCGAGGACCGTGCGGGCGAACGGGACGCGGGCAAAGCGGGCAGAATCGGCGTTTGATGCCACGGCAACACTTCCACGTGCAGGGTGGTTAACGCTGTGTAACACGCACCCGATAGCCGGTCAATAATTTATTCTTGCTTTCGACAGCGAAAGGAATAAATATTCCTGAGCATCAACGAGGGGAGCTTCCCAATGCTTGCTTTGCCGCCGCTGTCCCAGCGCCGACGCTTTGCCCCGCTTGCGCGGGCTTTGATCCTTGCCACGGCATTGTGCGCCGGGCCGGTTTTTGCGCTGTCGCGGGTGCCTGCGGCAGCGGTTACGCCCTCTTACGCCGGCATCATCGGCCTGGAAGAAGCCCTGCTGACGCCGCAGCCCTGGATCAGCAGGCTGCCCAACGCCGACGCCGTGATCCTGGACCGCGCGGCCATCGACGCGCAGAACGCACGCATGCGCCAGCTCGATGCCTCCATCATCGACCTGCACAAGCTGCCCACGCTACTGCCACAAGTATTGGTCCGCGAGCAGATCACCGGCATATCCAAGGCCCCGACCCGCACCCTATACGACGTGCACGGCAAGCAGGTCACGCCGGCCCAGCTACAGGCGGTGACCGCCAACCTGGGTCTGGACGCGATCCCGGCCACCCGCCCGATCCAATACGGGCTGGTCGTGCACCGCGCCGCGCTGCGCGCCTTCCCCACCGAGCTGCGCGTATTCAGCAGTCAGGGCGATACCGATATCGACCGCTTCCAGGAATCTGCGCTGTTCCCCGGCGACGCGGTGGCGGTGCTACATGAAAGTACCGACGGCAAGTGGGTGTTCGTCGCCAGCGAGCGCTATGCGGCGTGGATGGAGAAGCGCTTCGTCGGTGTCGGCAGCGCCGAACAGGTCTTCGGTTACGGCGCCACCGGTCCGTACCGGGTGATCACTGCTGGCAAGGCCTTCACCGCACACACCCCGGAAGAGCCGCGCGTCTCCGACCTGCAGCTGGAAATGGGCGTGCGCGTGCCGGTAATCGCCGACTGGCCGGTGATGGACCCGGTCAACGGCCAGCAGGCACATGGCGGCCATGTGATCCAGCTGCCGGTGCGCAATGACGACGGCAGCCTGGCGCTGGTGCCTGCGCTGCTGCCACGCACGCAGGAATCGGCCAGCGACTACCTGCCGCTGACCCAGGCCAACCTGATCACCCAGGCCTTCAAGTTCCTCGGCGAACGCTATGGCTGGGGCCACTCCTACGACACCCGCGACTGCAGCGGTTTTGTCTCGGAGATCTACCGCAGCTTCGGTGTGCTGCTGCCGCGCAATACCAGCGCGCAGGCAATCAGCCCGGCCTTGAACCGCGTGCCCTTCACCGACAAGGACAGCAAGGCCAAGCGCAGTGATGCGATCGCCAAACTGCAGGTCGGCGACCTGATCTACATCCCCGGCCACGTGATGATGATGCTCGGTGAAGCCAATGGCATGACCTGGGTGATCCACGATACTTCCGGTGGCAGCTGGTTCGACGCCAGCGGCAAGCGCGTGCATGCCAGCCTCAACGGCGTATCGGTGACCCCGCTGCAGCCGATGATGGCCAGCGACACCGTCAGCTACATCGACCGCATGACCAACATCCAGCGCATCCGCCTGCAAGACACCAAATGAAGATCACCGACATCGAACTTGGCATGCTCCGCGTGCCGCTGAAAACCCCATTCAAAACCGCGTTGCGCACCGTGGAAACGGTGGAAGACATCGTGGTGATGGTGCGCACCGACACCGGCAACACCGGCTACGGCGAGGCGCCGGCCACTGCGGTGATCACCGGCGACACCCACGGCTCGATCATCGAGGCCATCAATACTTTCATCAAACCCCGCCTGATCGGCGAGGACATCAGCAACCTCAACCGCATCTGCGGGCTGATCCAGACCTCGCTGGAGCGCAATACCAGCGCCAAGGCGGCGGTGGAAATCGCCATCTACGATCTGTGGGCACAGCTGCACAAGGCACCGCTGTACCAGATGCTTGGCGGCGGCGATCCGGTGATCACCACCGACATCACCATCAGCGTCGATTACATCGACAAGATGGTGGCCGATTCACTGTCGGCGGTGGAGCGCGGCTTCGAGTCGCTGAAGATCAAGGTAGGCAAGGACATCGGCCTGGACATCGAGCGGGTCAAGGCCATCCACGCCGCCGTCGAAGGCCGCGCCCTGCTGCGTCTGGATGCCAACCAGGGCTGGACCGCCAAGCAGGCGGTCTATGCAATGAACGTGCTGGAGAATGCAGGCGTCGTGCTGGAGCTGCTGGAGCAGCCGGTGAAGGCTGCAGACATCGCCGGCATGAAGTACGTCACCGAGCGCGTCAACACACCGGTGATGGCAGACGAAAGCGTGTTCAGCCCGCACCAGGTCTTCGACCTGATCCAGCAGGGTGCGGCCGACATCATCAACATCAAGCTGATGAAGACCGGCGGCATCTCCAACGCGATCAAGATTGCCGATATCGCCTCGCTGTATGGCGTGCCGTGCATGATCGGCTGCATGCTGGAATCCAGCATCAGCGTGGCAGCGGCAGTGCATCTTGGCGTGGCCAAGTCCGGCGCGATCAGCAAGGTGGATCTGGATGGGCCATCGCTGAGCCAGTTCAATCCGGTGGTAGGTGGCGTGATCTTCAACGAATCGGAGATCAGCATCACCGACGCACCGGGCCTGGGCATCATCGAGGTACGCGGCCTGGAGATGATCAAGCCGTGATCACGCAGGCGGCAACCGGTCTCTCCTCGGTTGCCGCCGCCGTGATCGCGCATGCGCAAACAACAGCACCGGCAAAGCCCGGTGCTGTTTTGTTTGGGGCAGTTGCCCCGGCTTCTGCATCTGCGTTTGCTCCAGCCCCCTCCCTTGCGCGCAGCGCAGGGGAGGGTTGGGGAGGGGTAGCTTCAGCTCCGGCTTCTGCTACAGCAAAAGCCAGAGCGAAGGCTTTCTCTCCCCTTCGGGGAGCGAGTTACTTTTCTTTGCTTGTGCAAAGAAAAGCTAACCAAAAGAAGTGCTTTTTCAACAGCCGAATGGCTGGTCAAGCACACCCTGCCTCCGTGCCCACGTCGCTATGCGACGCGGGTCCACTCCTCTGGCAGGATTTTTCGACGATACATCCCTGTATCGTCGAAAAACGACGCACATCCTTGTGCATCGCCCCGTTCGGGGTCTTGTCTGCCAGCTCCGTCGCTGCGGAAGGGGACCCGGTAGATCAAAAGCTGAAGCAACAGCACAAGCAAAAGCAAAAGCGCCCTCACCCCAACCCCTCTCCCGCTTCGCAGGAGAGGGGCTATGGAGCAACAGCCAAAGCAGCAGCTACGCTCCTCTTTTCAACGCAATCCCTTAAAGTCTTCAGCAGATAAACACCCATACGCCCATGCCACCTCTGGTAAAAATCCGCTCCGAACGCGAACAGATGTCGGCCATCGAACGGCGCATCGCCGACTTCATCCTCGACAACGCACACCTGCTGCGCGACTACTCCTCGCAGCAGCTGGCCAATGCCTTGGATATCAGCCAGTCCAGCGTGGTCAAGTTCAGCCAGAAACTCGGCTTCAAAGGCTATCCAGACTTGAAATACTCGGTTGGCGCCGCCGTCGCCGCTGCCGGCAATGGTGAAAGCACCAGCTGGCCGCCGGAGGACCAACCCGGCGGCTACCTGCTGGTTGCCGAAACCCTGCGCCGCGCCAAAGCCGCTGCCGAAGAAGAAACCATGGCCGCCAACTCGCAGGCCGACGTCGAAGCCGTCATCGCATTGGTCGACAATGCACCCAAAGTCTTCATCTACGGCTTGGGCGACGATGGCCTGTACGCGCGCGAGTTCGCCATGCGACTGTCGCTGCTCGGCATCCTCACCGTGCAGCAGGCCGATCCCATCCTGATGATCGCCAACCTCTCTGCCGCGCGCAGCGGCGATGTACTGCTGGTGTTTTCCGAGTTCGGCAAGCTGCCGCAGCTTTGGCAGCTGTCGCGGCAGTTCCAGGAAGTCGGTGGCAAAGTCGTGTCGATCACCCGCCACACCGCCAATCCACTGCGCGCGCATGCGGATGCCTCGTTGGCCATCTGCGCGCATGATCCGCAACCACCCATCGCGCAGCTGCTCTATCGCAGCTCGTTGCAATACCTGCTGGATTTCGTGTTCGTGCTGCTGTGCCAGACCAACCCTGATCGGCAACGACAACTGGCATTGAACCAGGAACGCATCCAGCACCTGATCGACATCTGACCGCAGGAACCATCGCCATGCCAACTTTGTTCCAACGCAAACTCCGCCGCCTGCTCGGCAGCATGTTGATGGTCATCGCACCGCTCGGCATCGCCGCGCCACCGGCTGCACCGATCAGCGAAGCCCGCCAGCTGATCGTCGTCACCGCGCCCAACTGGGATGCGACCAACGGTCACCTGCAAGCCTTCGAACGCACCGCCGGTGGCTGGAAGGCCCACGATGCCAGCTTCGATGTCAGCCTCGGCCGTAGCGGCAGCGCCTGGGGCGTGGGCGTGCACCCGCAACAGACAGATGGCCCGCAGAAGCAGGAAGGTGATGGCCGCAGCCCGGCCGGCATCTTCAACATCGGCCCGGCTTTCGGCTATGCCGAACACATCACCAGCGCCATGCCCTACCAGCCGATGCTGGCCAGCAGCTACTGCATGGATGTACCCATCTCGCCGCTGTACAACCAGATCGTCGATGCCGCCAAGGTCGGCGAAGCCGCGGTCAAGGGTTCCAGCGAGGCCATGCGCCTGGATCTGCACAACAACGGCGACCGTCGTTACCGCGAAGGCTTCGTCATCGAGCACAACCCCGCTGCGGTGCCCGGCCAGGGCAGCTGCATCTTCGCCCACCTGTGGCGCCAACCCGGCGAAGCGACCGCTGGCTGCACCGCGATGGAGCCGGAGCGCATGTCGGCCTTGCTGGAATGGCTGTCACCCGAGGCCAAGCCGCTGTTCGTGCTGCTGCCCGACGCCGAGTACCAGCGGCTGCAGCGCAGCTGGGGCTTGCCCGCACTTTCAGAAACTGCTCGTTGAGCATTTGTCCGGTTCCGGGCATCTTCCCTTCTCTTTAGCCAAGCCATCCCTTCATGACCGACAGCGCAACCGCAAAATCTTCCAAGGTCTCGGCACCGGTCAAGGTGCTGATCGCGCTGGTGCTGGCCGCCATTGTCGGCCTGTCGCTCACCGCCTATGACCAGTCATTGGCGCTGAAGATCGCCGACGTACTGCGGCCGATCGGCCGGCTCTGGCTTAACGCACTGCAGATGACGGTGGTACCCCTGGTCACCGCACTGGTCATCGTTGGCGTCAACACCGCCAGCAATGCGGCGGCATCCGGGCGCACGGCGCGCAATGCGATCATCGTGTTCCTGATCCTGCTGGTCGGCTCAGCCGCATTCTCGGCCGTCATCACCCCGTTCCTGCTGGACCTGCTGCCACGCGATGCAGACAACATCCAGGCCTTCCGCGATGCGCTGCGTTCGCCGGCAACCGCAGCCACGCCGCTGAGTGCCGCGCAGTGGATCAGCTCGCTGATTCCCAGCAATGCACTTGCCGCCGCCGCCTCCAGCGCGATGCTGCCGCTGGTGGCCTTCGCCATGTTCTTCGGCTTTGCGCTGAGTCGGCAGGAACCGGAGCGCCGTGATCGCATCCTGGACATCATCCGCATCATCGCCGACACCATGATCACCATCGTGCGCTGGGTGCTGTGGGCGGCGCCGGTAGGCGTGTTCGCGCTGGTCTTCGTGGTCTGCGCCGAAGTCGGGATGAGCATCATCGGCGTGCTTGGCTACTACATCGTGCTGATGTGCGTGATCTACATCCTGATCACCCTGCTGCTATACGTGGTTGCCCGCTTCGCTGCCGGCGAGCCGTTCGGCCGCTTTGCCCGGGCACTGGTGCCGGTACAGGTGATTGCCGGCAGCACGCAGTCCTCGCTCGCCTCGCTTCCGGCCATGATCGACAGCGCACGCAATCGCCTGGGCTACCCGGCGGCACTGACCTCGCTGGTGCTGCCGATGGCGGTATCGCTGTTCCGCATCACCAGCCCGGCGCAGTACATCGCCGTGGCCAGCTTCATCGCCTGGCTGTACGGCATCGACGTGCATGCCTCGCAATATGCGGTCGCGGTGCTGCTGGCAGCGGCGATCAGCATGGGCTCGACCGGCCTGCCCGGCCAGGCCAACTTCATGACCAACAACATGCCGATCACCCAGAGCCTGGGCCTGCCGGTGGAACCGCTGGGCGTGCTGTTGGCGGTGGACACCATTCCCGATGTGTTCTGCACCATCGGCAATGCCACTGGCGGCGTCACCGCCACCGGTATCGTTGCCCGGCATACGGCACAGCACCCGGAGCAGGACCAGACCAGCGACAGCTGATTGCCTGCAGCCACTCCCGCCAGCGGCGGGAGTGGCCTTCAATCATTCCTGCGGAGGCAGCGGCGGGGTGCCGTAAGCGGCGTCGGCCGCCATCACGTCGCGGGTGTTCTTCTGCACCGCGACGGCACCGAACAGCGACAGTGCGAACGACATGCCATAGAAGCCTTTCTCGCTGAGCAGCAAGGTCGCATTCCACAGGCCGACCAGCAGCAGCAACAGCGCGCACAGCAGCGCGAACCAGCACAGGCTGTAATACAGGCTGCTTACCGGGATGCCCTCCAGGCGGTCACGCACGCTCTTCTGCAGCGACACCGCCGAGAACAGGCCGAACAGCAGCAGGGTCAGGTAATAGCCCTTTTCGTTGAGCAGCATCTCGGCATTGAACAGGCCGACCAGATACGCCACCGCCCCCAGCAACAATGCCGTCCATGCGGACGCGATGAACGCGGCGGAGGGGCGATAGATCTGTTGTTTCGTCATGAAAACTCCTTTTTTGTGGATGCAGGGGCCCAGTTCCACGGGCGCTCGGCCGCTACGGTAAGCGATTCCGTGCGCCAGTCCCATCCCTCAAACGGACATCATCGGCCGCCATGGTGTACAACCCTGCACTGGTATCGCATCCCGCTTCCGGAGACCTCCATGCCCCGTACCCTCCTGCTCAGCATGAGCCTGGCCCTGGCCCCCGCCCTGTTCACCAGCGCCTGCGCCGCTGATCCCGACCCGGCCGCCGAAGCCGCGGTGAAGCCCGCGCAATGGCCGTTCACCGCCACCGAGACGGCTCGCTTTGATGAACCCTGGGCGATGACCTTCCTGCCCGACGGCAGTCTGCTGGTCACCGAGAAGGCCGGCAAGCTGGTCCACTTCGACCCGGCCAGTGGCAAGCGCGGCGACATCAGCGGCGTCCCGACCGTGGCCTATGGCGGCCAGGGCGGCTTTGGTGACGTGCTGGCCCACCCGCAGTTCGCCAGCAATGGGCTGGTCTATTACAGCTATGCCGAAGACGGCGAGGACGATACCCGTGGTGCCGCCGTCGCCCGCGCCAAGCTGGTCCTGAATGCCGATGGCAGCGGCACCTTGAGCGATGCGCAGGTGATCTGGCGGCAGACGCCCAAGGTCACCGGTCGCGGCCATTACGGCCATCGCCTGGCGTTCGGCCCGGATGGCAAGCTGTGGATCAGCTCCAGCGAGCGGCAGAAGTTCGACCCGGCGCAGGACATGAAGACCAACCTGGGCAAGATCATCCGCCTCAACGACGATGGCAGCGTGCCGGCCGACAACCCGTTCGTGGCGCAGGGCTCACCGGCTGACCAGGTGTGGTCGCTGGGCCATCGCAGCGTGCTGGGTATCGCCTTCGACGGCAACGGCAAGCTGTGGGAACACGAGATGGGTCCGAAGGGCGGCGACGAGCTGAACCTGATCCAGCGCGGCGGCAACTACGGCTACCCGATCGTCTCCAATGGCGATCATTACGACGGTCGCCCTATCCCCGATCACGACACCCGCCCGGAGTTCATTGCACCGGTGGTGACTTGGCGCCAGGTGATTTCGCCGGCCGGCTTCATCATCTACAACGGCAAGCAGTTCCCGCAGTGGCAGGGCAGTGGCTTCATTGGCGGCCTGTCGTCCAAGTCGCTGGTGCGCGTCGCCTTTGACGGCGACAAGGCCCGCGAAGCCGAACGCTTCGACATGGGCCAACGTATCCGCGAAGTGGAGCAAGGCCCGGACGGCGCACTGTGGCTGCTGGAAGATGGCGCCAACGCAAAGCTGTTGAAGCTGACGCCGAAGGCAGGCTAACGCTTCCGCTTCCTGTAGTGCCGAGCCATGCTCGGCAGAGGCTTTACCGGTAAGGCCCCTTGCCGAGCATGGCTCGGCACTACAGATGAAGCGTTAATGCCAAGGCCCATGCCGAGCATGGCTCGGCACTACCGATATCAGCGCAGGCGTATCGCCAGGCCTACCGCCTGCACCAACCCATAACTGATCAAGGCCGCCGCCAACGCCAAGGTCAACGGACTGGCATTGCCCATGCCCGGTCCCATGCCCTGGCTGAAAGCGCCGCCATACCAGCGCCAGGCCAAGCGCCCGATCAACAACACCGCCAGCGCACCGCCGATCCAGGGATTCGGCATATAGCCCAGCCGCCCATCGCGCGGACTGATCAACGTGTGTTTGAGTGCGAACAGGCCCAGGCCAATGCCGGCAACCGCACCGGCAGCAATGCCCAACGCGACATGCGGGATATATATCGCAGCAGCCACCAACGCAGCACTCACCAGCGACAGAATGCCGATACGGATGCCATTGCGAACGGGCCGCCACGGCTGCCAGCCGAAGTGGCGACGGATACGCCGGTAATACAACCAGCCGAAACCGGCCGTCATCAACCAAGGCATGTAGACAGGCAATGCAGCAGGCATGAAGCGTCCCCGTGTTGTAGGAGCGGCGTAAGCCGCGAAGCTGACAATGAACCAGACATCCGTAACGCAAAAACCGCGCCTGTAGTGCCGAGCCATGCTCGGCAGAGGCTTTATCGGCAATGCTTCAAAAGCCAACCCCTCCCCAACCCTCCCCTATGCCTGCGGCGCAAGGGAGGGAGCGTAGTGCCGAGCCATGCTCTGCAGAAGCCTTACCGGTAGAGCCCCACCTGTAGTGCCGAGCCATGCTCGGGAGAGGCTTTATCGGCAATGCTTCAAAAGCCAACCCCTCCCCAACCCTCCCCTATGCCTGCGGCGCAAGGGAGGGAGCGTAGTGCCGAGCCATGCTCTGCAGAAGCCTTACCGGTAGAGCCCCTTGCCGAGCATGGCTCAGCACTACAGGAAACAAAGCTTACCTCGCGCACACCAGCTTGAATCAGGGGCCCAGCAGCTCGAAGCTCACCACCTCGCCAGCAACCGACGAAGCGCATACCCAAACATCGAACAAACCCGGCTCCGCGCTGTAATCGCCATCCACACCAGTGAACGCCAGTTGCTGTCGGTCCAGACGGAACTCAACGTCCAGCGAGTCGCCGGCAGCTACATCAACCTTACGGAACGCCTTCAACTCGCGCACCGGCCGCACCCGACTGGCGACCCGATCATGCACGTATAGCTGCACCACTTCCTCACCCGCCACCGCACTGGTGTTGCGCAGTGTGGTGCGGATCACCAGCTCACCATCCCATGCCAACTGCGGCGTACTCAAACGCGGTGCTTCGTACTCGAAGCGCGCATAGCCAATGCCATGGCCGAATGCATACAGCGCCGTGTTCGGGAACTCGCGCCAGCGTGCCTTGAACTCCGACATGGTCGGCAGTTCAGGCCGACCGCTACGTGGATGGTTGTAGAAATATGGCTGCTGGCCCGAGGCATGCGGGAAACTCACCGGCAGACGCGCCGACGGGCTGTAATCGCCAAACAGGATGTCGCCCAGCGCATGGCCATTCTGCGTCCCCAGATACCAGGTAACCGCAATGGCCTGCGCATCACGCACCGCGCCCTGCAAGGCCAGCGCGCGACCATTGCGCAGCAGCACCACCAGTGGCGTGCCGGTGGCGGCAACGGCTTCGGCCAACGCCTGCTGCACGGGCGGCAAGGTGATCTCCACCCGCGACTGCGCTTCACCGCTGTAGCGCTGCGGTTCGCCGACAGCCAGTACCACCACATCGGCACGTTGCGCGGCGGCGACCGCGGCGTCGATGCCGCCTTCCAGCGACTCTTCCAAACCGCAGCCCGCCACGACTTCCAGCGCGGCAGCATCGCCAAGGGCAGCGCGAACGCCGTTTTCCAGGGTGACGTAGCGCGACTTGTCGCCGAACAAGGTCCAGCAGCCTTCGATGTTGTCGCGGTCCTGCACGAAGGGGCCAATCAATGCGATCTTCTGGCCCTGCTTCTTCAGCGGCAGCAACTCGGCTTCGTTCTTCAGCAGCACCACCGAGCGGCGCGCGGTGTCGCGGGCCAATGCATCATGTTCTGCGATATGCGATTGATCAGCCTCACGCGCCGGGTCCAGCGAACGGTAGGGGTTGTCGAACAGGCCGATTGCTTCCTTCAAACGCAGAATGCGGCGCACCGATTCGTCGAGCACGGCCATCGGCACGTCGCCGGCATGCACCAGCCCGGCCAGATGCTGATCGTAGAAGCCGCTCTGCATGCTCAGGTCGAGCCCGGCGAGGAAGGCCTTGCGGGTGGCATCCACTTCATCGGCGGCATAACCGTGGGCGATCAGCTCCATGTCGGCGGTGTAGTCGGAAACCACCACGCCCTCGAATTTCCATTGCTTGCGCAGCAGATCGGTCAGCAGCGCGCGATTGGCACTGGCCGGAACACCATTGATGTCGTTGAAGGCGCTCATCAGCGACAACGCCCCGGCATCCAACGCCGCTTTGAACGGCGGCAGGTGCACATCGCGCAGGGTCTGCGGCGAGATATCCACCTGCGCGTATTCCATACCTGCGGCGACCGCACCGTATGCAGCGAAATGCTTGGGCGTGGCCAGCAACGAGTCTTCGGCAGTCAGGTCATCGCCCTGGAAGCCCCGCACGCGCGCGGCTGCGAATTCGCAGCCCAGCACCACGTCTTCACCCGCCCCTTCGGCACCGCGTCCCCAGCGCTGGTCGCGGGCGATATCCACCGCCGGTGCATAGGTCCAGTGGATGCCAGCGGCAGTCGCTTCGATGGCGGTAGCGCGAGCAGTGCGACGGGCCAGGTCCGGCTCGAAGCTGGCGGCCTCGCCCAGCGGGATCGGGAACACGGTGCGCATGCCGTGGATCACATCGGAGGCGAGGATGACCGGAATACCCAGCCGGCTTTCCTCCAGCGCCACCTGCTGGATGCGCCGGCCCAGCTCGGCGCCGACGCCATTGAACAAGGAGCCAACGCGGCCTGCGCGCACCTGTTCCAGCACCTGCTCGGCATTGCGTACGTTGGCCTCCGGGTTAACGTCCGGGGCGAACGGCCGGACCATGTCGGCGAATACGCTGAGCTGGCCGACTTTCTCGTCGACGGTCATGCGGGAAATCAGGGATTCAATGCGGTCGGGGGCCACCGGCAGTCCTTCATGTAAACGATTTCAAGCGGGCAATTCTAGCGCTACAAGTGTGAAGCGGCTGCCGCATGGCTGCAGCGGTGGTGCCGAGCCATGCTCGGCATCACGCCCCCTCCCTTTGGCAAAGCCAAGGGGAGGGTTGGGAGGGGTGGTTCTTCGCCTGGAAAGCCCCCTGCCGAGCATGGCTCGGCACCACCGCTTCAGCCCCTCTCCCGCCTGCGGGGTAAGAGGGGCAGTTTGCGAACCATCGGTTCGCTGCCCTCTCGAACGCCCTTGCGCCGGCGCATGGGCCGGGGCGCTGGGCGGGGTTGGAGTGAGGGCTGCCTTTCGCTGGGAAAGCCCCCTGCCGAGCATAGCTCGGCACCACCGCTTCGGCCCCTCTCCCGCCTGCGGGAGAGGGGTTGGGGTGAGGGCTGCTTTTCGCTGGGAAAACCCCCTGCCGAACATGGCTCGGCACTACCGCTTCAGCCCCTCTCCCGCTTGCGGGAGAGGGGTTGGGGTGAGGGCTGCTTTTCGCTGGTAAAGCCCCTTGCCGAGCATGGCTCGGCACTACATGAGCAACATCTGCCGAGCATGGCTCGGCACTACAGTGCGTCAGGCGCGCTGCTCGCGGGCAGTCATCAGCATGGCGTCGCTGGATTCCTGGAACACATGCAAACCGAACTCCGGCAGCATCGCCAGCAGGTGGTCGAACATGTCCGACTGGATGGCCTCGTACTTGGCCCAGGCAGTCGAGGAGGTGAAGCAGTAGATCTCCAGCGGCAAGCCCTGCGGAGTCGGCGCCATCTGCCGCACCAGCAGGGTCATGTCCTGGTGGATGCCGGGGTTGTTCCGAAGATACAGCTCCACATACGCACGGAAGGTGCCGAGGTTGGTAAGCCGACGCGCATTGACCGGTTCCGGATGCGCCTGCGCCACCTCCGCATTCCACTGCTGCAGCTCCTGCTGCTTGCCCGCCAGATAGTCATCCAGCAGCGCGATCTGGCCCAATCGCTCCAATCCACCGGCATCGAGGAAACGCACGCTGTGCTGGTCCAGGTAGATCGAACGCTTGATCCGGCGTCCACCTGATTCCTGCATGCCGCGCCAGTTCTTGAACGACTCGGTGACCAGCTTCTTGGTCGGAATGGTGGTGACGGTCTTGTCCCAGTTCTGCACGGTGACGGTGTGCAGCGCGATGTCGATCACGTCGCCATCAGCATTCTGGCTGGGCATCTCGATCCAGTCGCCGATGCGCACGCGGCCATCGCCACTGATCTGCACGCTGGCCACCAGCGACAGGATGGTGTCCTGGAAGATCAGCATGAACACCGCCGTGGCCGCGCCCAGGCCGGTGACCAGATGCAGCAGCTCCACGCCGACCAGTATCGCCACGATCGACAGGCCGGCAAACACGAACACCACGATCTTGACGACCTGCAGATAGCCCTTGATCGGCTTGTTGCGCGCATCGGCGCGCCGCTCGTAGAAATCGTTGAAGGCATCAAGCGCATGCGACACCGCCATCGCGATGGTCAGCACCGTCCACGCATGACACAGCGCCTTCAGACCATTCACCAGACCTGGCGGCAGCTCCGGCACGATGCTCAAACCCGCAGCAAGCACCACCGATGGCACAATATTGGACAGCCGTGCAATTACCCGCAGCGGCTGCCTGGCGTTGTGGTTGGGACCGGAGAAGCGCTCGATCATCGAACGCAGCCCACTCAACAGGATGCGCTTGGTGACGAAGTTGGCCAGCCATGCCACCAGCAGCAATCCCGCCAGCACCACCGCCGGGTAGGCCATCGGGTACGGCGCCAGCATGTTCTCCAGCTGATCCAACCAACGAATTCCCATTACCGCCATCGTGCACTTCTCCTTCTACTCGTACCGCAGAAACAACCTGTCCAAGCGCATTGCTTGATCGGACAGGCATGACTCAGGCCGCGCACCGCAGTGCGCGCGACCGGATTACAACAGGCTCAGACGTCAGTGCGGCTACGCTCGATGATCACGCCAACCGCTCGCGCACCGCGCACCGCGCCGGGCTTGCTCAGCTTCAATCGCAGCCATTGCACGTTGAATTCGTCCAGAACGATCTGCGCGCAGCGCTCGGCCAGCGTTTCCACCAGGCCAAAATCAGAAGCACGCACGAATTCCATCAGGCGCTTGCTGACGGCCTTGTAGTTCAGCGTGTCGACGATGTCGTCGCTGGCGGCGGGCTTGCGGTTGTCGAAGCCCATTTCAAGATCAAACACCAGGGTCTGGCGGATGCGCCGCTCCCAGTCATAGATGCCGATCAGGGCGTCGATTTCGAGCCCTTCGATGAATACCTTGTCCATTGCATCTGTCGTATTGGATGAATACGACATGGTAACGGCAGCAGACTGAGCCTGCCGTGGACGAGCACGGCAAGCCTGCATTTCAGCCCTGCAGCGGCGGCAGCAAGGCCATGTCCCAGCGCGGCGTCACCTTGATCTCGGCCGGGCCGTGCTGGCCGGCCTGCAGGCGCAGGGCGCCAGCGAAGGCGATCATCGCGCCGTTGTCGGTGCACAGTGCGGGGCGCGGGAAGCAGACCCGACCACCGCGGCGCTGTGCGTCATCCTGCAGCTTGGCGCGCAGGCGCTTGTTGGCGCCGACGCCGCCGGCCACCACCAATACGTCGCAACCGGCCGCATCCAGCGCGCGGCCGCACTTGATCACCAGCGTGTCGACCACCGCATCCTCGAAGCCGCGGGCGATGTCGGCGCGGGTCTGGTCGGTCTGGTCGCTGTCGCGCCAGGCCATCAGCACCTGGGTCTTCAGCCCGGAGAAGCTGAAGTCCAGTCCTGGCCGGTCAGTCATCGGCCGGGTGAACTTGTAGCGCCCCGGGGTGCCGATCTCGGCCAGCTTGGCCAGCTGCGGCCCGCCCGGGTACGGCAGGCCCATCATCTTGGCGGTCTTGTCGAAGGCCTCACCGGCGGCATCGTCTAATGTCTCGCCAAGCAGACGGTATTTGCCGATGGCGTCCACCGCGATCAGCTGGGTGTGGCCACCGGAGACCAGCAAGGCCACGAACGGCGCTTCCGGCGGGTCGTCTTCCATCAGCGGGGCCAGCAGGTGGCCTTCCATATGGTGTACGCCGATGGCCGGCACATCCAGGCCCCAGGCCAACGAACGGGCCACACCGGCCCCGACCAGCAGCGCCCCGACCAGCCCAGGGCCGGCGGTATAGGCCACGCCCTCGATCTCGGAGATGGCGATGCCGGCCTCGTCGAGGGTCTGCCGGATCAGCGGCAGGGTCTTGCGCACGTGGTCGCGGCTGGCCAGCTCCGGCACCACGCCACCGTATTCGGCGTGCAGCGCGATCTGGCTGTAGACGGCGTGCGCACGCAGCGCGGCCGCCCCGGAGAGTGAGGTGTCGTAGACGGCTACGCCCGTCTCATCGCAGGATGATTCAATGCCAAGGACTTTCATAAGGCGTATTGTGGACCTCTCTGACGCCCCCGCCAAATCGCGGGGGTTGCACGTCTGCGCAAAGGGACTATAATGCGCGGCTCACCGGGTGTGTCCCGGTTTTTCTACAGAGTCCCCGGAGATTCCATGCCCAGCGTTAAAGTCCGCGAGAACGAGCCCTTTGAGTTTGCTCTTCGCCGCTTCAAGCGCACTTGCGAAAAGGCCGGCGTGCTGGCCGAAACCCGCAAGCGCGAGTTTTACGAAAAGCCGACCCAGGAACGCAAGCGCAAGGCTGCTGCAGCCGTGAAGCGCCAGCTGCGTCGTTCCTCGCGCGACGTCACCAAGCGTCAGCGCCTGTACTGATCGTACGCAACTCCTGAACGGGGGGCTCCGGCCTTCCGTACTGGGGTGAAAGCCGGCACGCGCAAGCGTAGCCGGCTTTTTGCGTTCCAGACGCCAGCAATGCTGACGTCTCTTCCCCATATTCCCGACCCAAAGAGGTGCTCCATGAGCCTGAAGCAACAGCTGACCGAAGACATGAAGGCCGCCATGAAGAGCGGCGACAAGCACTCGCTGGGCGTGATCCGCCTGATCAATGCCGCCATCAAGCAGCGCGAAGTGGACGAGCGCATCGAGCTGACCGACACCGACGTGATTGCCGTGCTGGACAAGATGGTCAAGCAGCGCAAGGACTCGGTCACCCAGTACGAAGCCGCCAACCGTGAAGACCTGGCATCGGTCGAGCGCGACGAGATCGTGGTCATCGAGCGTTACGTGCCGGCCAAGATGGGCGAAGCCGAGATCCAGGCCGCCATCGCCGCCGCCAAGGCCGAAACCGGCGCCAGCAGCGCTGCCGACATCGGCAAGCTGATGGGCGTACTCAAGCCCAAGCTGGCTGGACAGGCCGACATGGGCCTGGTGTCCAAGCTGGTCAAGCAGGCCCTGGCTGGCTGATCCTGGCTGCCAAGGCTGTGCGACAAGGCCCGCCACGTGCGGGCTTTGTTGTTTCTGCCCTTCTGTTTTTTTGTAGGAGCGGCGTCAGCCGCGAAGCTGGCAGCACTGGAATCACCGACCGGCCTGCAATCTGATGAATCTGTGGCTTCGCGGCTTACGCCGCTCCTACATTTTCGAGCGTTACCGGGAAAGCCCCTGCCGAGCATGGCTCGGCACTACCTGCTCTACCCCCTCCCTTTGGCCGCAGGCCAAGGGGAGGGCTGGGGAGGGGTGAGCTTCACCGCTTCTGATCTGGATGTGGCTTCGCGGCTGACGCCGCTCCTGCATTTCCGTGCACTACCGGAAAGACCCCTGCCGAGCATGGCTCGGCACTACAGGTGTGGGCCGATTTGGCCGCCGAGGACCGCCCCATTCACCCGCCCCGAAGCCCGGCTTTGCTAGAACAGAGCCCTGACTTCACGCGACCTACCTGATGCCTGCAACCCGCCCCACCCTGCATTCGCTCAAATCCCGGCTGGAGCTGCTCCAGCAAAGCCTGCCGGCCGCGCTGGTGCGCCGCTTCGTCGAAACCGACGTGATGACCCAATCCGCGTCACTGGCCTTCTACACCTTGCTGTCGCTGGCGCCGCTGCTGGTCCTGCTGCTGTGGCTGACCGCCTCACTGTACCCACCTGCGCAACAGACACTTATCGAGCAGATCGGCTCGCTGGCAGGCCCCAGCGTCGCCGAGGTCGCCCGCACGGTGATCACCAATGCCAGCGAGCAGCCGGACCTGGGCTCGTTTGCCGGCATCTGGAGCCTGGTCCTGCTGTTCATCGGCGCCACCGTGGTATTCGCCCAGTTGCAGGCTGCCCTGAACCTGATCTTCCGTACCGACTCCAAGCGCTTCGAAGGCATCTTCGGCTGGCTGAAGAAGCGGGTGTTCACGGCCGGCGTAGTGCTGGCACTGGGCTTCCTGCTGATCGTGTCGATGGTCGCCACCACTGCCCTGCAGGTGATCTTCTCGCACCTGCCTTCGGCGCTGCCGGCGGTGGGCTATGTGACCACCCTGTTGTTGTACGCACTGGGCTTTGCCTTCCTCTACCACTACCTGCCGGACCGACCCGTGGACTGGCGCCAGGCCTTTCTCGGCGGTGCGATTACCGCCGTGCTGTTCACCCTGGGCCGCTATGCGATTGGCCTGTACATCGCCAACGCGGCGCCAGGCAGTGCTTATGGCTCGATGGGCACGCTGGTGATCATGCTCGTGTGGATCTACTACGCCAGCGTGGTGTTCTTTGGCGGCGCACTGATCACTGCGGTGATCGATGAGCGGGCGTATGCGCGGCGCAAGGTGGCGGCTGAGGCCGAGGTTGATGTTGGGGCTTTGGACTGACGGCAGAGCAAAAGCTGGAGCCAAAGCACCCCTCCCCGGCCCTCCCCTTGCCTGCGGCAAAGGGAGGGAGCGAGCTCTGCCCCCTCCCTTTCGCGTAGCGAAGGGAGGGGCTGGGGAGGGGTCGCCTTGCGCCGTTGACTGAAAACCATCAAGCCCAACAGCCAGCCAGCGCCAGCCCAGCCTAGTACACTCCCCTTCCCCCTTTCATCGCGCCCCGCCAACCGGCGGCGCTGTTCATTTGCCGCATGGCCCGACTTCCCGACGCGTTCATTGACGACCTGCTGGCCCGCACCGACATCGTCGAAGTGGTGGGCTCACGTGTGCCGCTCAAGCGCCAGGGCAAGGAATACGCGTCGCGCTGCCCCTTCCATGACGAGCGCTCAGCCTCGTTCACGGTCTCGCCGACCAAGCAGTTCTATCACTGCTTCGGCTGTGGCGCGCACGGCACCGCGATCAGCTTCCTGATGAATTACGACCGCCTCGAGTTCCTCGATGCGGTGGACGAACTGGCCAAGCGCGTGGGCATGGAAATCCCACGCGAAACCAACGCACGCACGCCGCAGCAGCAGGACGACAGCCGCGACCAGTATTCGGCGCTGGATGCCGCCACCCGCTTCTTCCAGAAGCAGCTGGAGGGCAACGACAAGGCCCGCGCCTACCTCGATGGCCGTGGCGTCGATGCCGACACCCGCGCGCGCTTCTCCATCGGCTATGCGCCGGATGGCTATAGCGCGCTGAAGGACGCGCTGGGCAAGGACGAGCGGCGCATGAAGCTGCTTGAACGCGTCGGCCTGTTCTCCAAGAACGACCGCGGCCACGTCTACGACAAGTTCCGCGACCGGGTGATGTTCCCGATCTTCGACCGCCGTGGCCGCGTCATCGCCTTCGGCGGCCGTGTGATGGAAAAGGACGACGGCCCCAAGTACCTCAACTCGCCGGAAACCGCGCTGTTCCACAAGGGCCGGGAACTGTACGGCCTGTGGCAGGTGCGCCAGGCCAACCAGAAGATCGAACGCCTGATCGTGGTTGAAGGCTATATGGACGTGGTCAGCCTGTTCCAGTTCGGCGTCACCCAAGCGGTGGCGACGCTGGGCACGGCGACCACGCCCGACCATGCCGAGCTGCTGTTCCGCAATGCGCCCGATGTGTACTTCTGCTTCGACGGTGATGCCGCCGGTCGCCGTGCCGGCTGGCGCGCACTGGAGTCGGTGCTGCCGCGCATGAAGGATGGCCGCCAGGCCTTCTTCCTGTTCCTGCCCGATGGCGAGGACCCGGACACCATCGTGCGCAAGGAAGGCGCCGACGCTTTCGATGCACGGCTCAAGCAGGGCACGCCGCTGTCGCAGTTCTTCTTCGACGAACTCAGCCGCGAGATCAACCTCGGCACGCTGGACGGCAAGGCGCGCCTGGCCGAACGAGCGAAGCCGATGCTGGCGCAGATTCCCGATGGCGCCTTCGGCGACCTGATGAAGCAGGAGCTGGCGCGCCTGACCGGCATCGGCAGCACCGCAACAGCCGCCGCGACCGCAGCGCGACCGCCGATGCGCAACAACGCGGTTCCCGTTCAGAAACGCAGCCTGGTGCGTGCAGCCATTGCTATCCTGCTGCAGCAGCCCTCGCTGGCAATGAGCCTGGACGGTCACCACGCCATCGGCGGCCTGCGCCTGCCGGGCATCGAATTGCTGGTCGAATTGTTGAACCTGGTGCAGCAGCGCCCCGACATCAGCACCGGCGCCCTGCTCGAACACTTCAACGAGCGCGAAGAACAGGCCGCATTGCACAAGCTGGCCGCGCAGGCATTGCCCGGCGATGAAGCGATGTGGGCGCAGGAACTGCAGGACGCCGTACTGCAGCTGGAGAAGCAGCTGCTGACCCAGCGCCTTGACGAGCTGCAGGCAAAACAACGCCAGCAAGGTCTGGACGACACCGACAAATACGAACTGCGCGAGCTGCTCAAGGCCCGCGCCAGCCTGCGCCTCTGACATCTGCAAGGGAGCACTGCATGTACACCTACCGCCTGTCACTGCTCCTCTCGCTGCTGCTCGCCGCCAACGCCTACGCTGGCGATGCGACGTTGCGCCAGCCGCGTCCCGATCTGATCACTGCCGGCCAGCCCAGCGCGCAACAGCTGCGCGACGCCGCTGCCAATGGCGTTACCACCGTCATTGATCTGCGCCGCGCCGATGAGGACCGCGGCTATGACGAGGCCGCCTTGGCCGAACAACTCGGCCTGCGCTATGTGCGCCTGCCCATCGCCGGTGCCGGCGACATCACCGAAGCCAACGCGCGCACGCTGGATCGCCTGCTCAAGCAGGACAGCGGCAAGACCCTGCTTCATTGCGCCTCCTCCAACCGCGCTGGCGCCTTGCTGTCGGTGATCGAAGCACGCGTCAACGGCGCAGCGATGGACGATGCCCTGAAGTTCGGCCGCGATGCAGGCATGACTTCACTCGAGCCCGCTGCACGCGCTGCGCTGGACACACCCACACCCTGATCAGGAGGCATTGCCGACATGACCCGCTGGTGGTCGCGACTGCGACCGGACAACTTCACCCTCGCCCTGCTCACCACCGTCGCCTTGGCCAGCGTGCTGCCGCTTACCGGCGCCGCCGCCAGGGGCTTCGACCACTTCACCGACATCGCCATCGCCGCGCTGTTCTTCCTGCACGGCGCGCGCCTGCCACGTGAATCCATCGTCGCCGGCCTGCTGCACTGGCGCCTGCACATCACCATCCTGGCCTGCACCTTCGTGCTGTTCCCGCTATTGGGATTGGCGATGAAGCCGCTGGCCGGCTGGGCGCTGACACCCGAGCTCTACATCGGCGTGCTGTTCCTGTGCGCGCTGCCCTCGACCGTGCAGTCGTCGATTGCCTTCACCTCGATTGCCGGTGGCAACGTGCCGGCAGCGGTGTGTGCGGCTTCGCTGTCGAGCATCCTCGGCGTATTCCTGACCCCGCTGCTGATGACCGTGCTTGCCGGCTCGCAGGGCGGCATGGCCAACCCGCTGCATGCGGTCGGCGCGATCATGCTGCAGCTGCTGGTGCCATTCGTGCTTGGCCATCTGCTGCGGCCGTGGATTGGTGGCTGGATCGAAAAGCGCCGCGGCCTGCTGCGTTACACCGACCAGGGCACGGTGCTGCTGGTGGTCTACGCCGCCTTTGGCGAATCGGTGAGTGAAGGCCTGTGGAGCAAGACCCCGCCGCTGTCCTTGCTGGCTGCTGCGCTGGTTGCGATTGTGTTGTTGGCCATCGCCATGCCCGGCATCACCTGGCTGGCACGACGACTTGGTTTCAACCGCGCCGACCAGATCACCATCATGTTCTGCGGTTCCAAGAAGAGCCTGGCCACCGGTGTGCCGATCGCCAAGGTGCTGTTTGCCGGCGGCAGCCTCGGCGCGATCGTGTTGCCGATCATGATCTACCACCAGATCCAGCTGATCGTCTGCTCCATGGTAGCGCAGCGGTATGCGAAGCAGAACGCTGGAGCAACCCAGCAATAATCGACACCGAAGTTGGTAGTGCCGAGCCATGCTCGGCAGAGGCGTTGCCCGTGATGATGCAGGCTTGCGGTTGTTGTAGGAGCGGCGTGAGCCGCGAAGCCACCAATGCATCCGATGCGCATGCACACTGCAATCAAACATTCCATGGTTGCAGCTCCTGCCGCAGCCGGAACAACCATCAGCTTCGCGGCTTACGCCGCTCCTACAAAAGAAAAGGCCGGCATTCGCCGGCCTTTTCAGTGCTCGATCACAACCAGGGCAGCAGCCAGTGGTCGATCAGCAGGAAGGCGAACAGCGCCATCAGATACACGATGGAATAGCCGAACATCTTCATGTTGAACATCTCGTCCGGCGGGTTCTGCATCTTCCATGCGTACCAGAGGAACACGATGTTCAATACCGTCGCGCCCCCCAGGTAGAACATGCCGCTCATGTCGATGGCCACCGGCAGCAGCGTCACCACCGCCAGTACCACCGAGTACGCCAGGATCTGCTTGCGGGTATGTGGCACACCGTGGGTCACCGGCAGCATCGGGATCTCGGCCTTGGCGTAGTCAACGCGGCGGAAGATCGCCAGTGCCCAGAAGTGCGGCGGGGTCCAGATGAAGATGATCAGCACCAGCAGCGAGGCATAGGCCCAGTCCGAGCTGCCCTGCATGCCGGTGATCGCCGCCCAGCCCAGCAGCGGCGGCGTTGCACCTGCCAGGCCACCGATGACGATGTTCTGCGAGGTCGCCCGCTTCAGGTAGACGGTGTAGATCACCGCATAGCCGATCAGCGAGGCGAAGGTCAGCACTGCGGTGATCACGTTCACCCACAGCACCAGGATGGTCATCGACAGCGCGGTCAGCGCGCCGGCAAACACCAGCACCTGCCGCGGCGAGACCTTGCCGACCACCAGGGGCCGCCACGAGGTACGCGCCATCTGCGCGTCGATGCGCGCATCCAGCAGCTGGTTGATTGCCGCCGCGGCCGAGGCCGACAGCCAGATGCCAAGGAAACCGAGCAGCCCCGTCACCACCTGCGCGGTGGTGGGCAGGCCCGGAATGGCCAGGCACATGCCGACCAGGGCGGTGAACACAATCAGTGCCACCACCTTCGGCTTGGTCAGGTCCCAGTAGTCACGCCATGTTGTACGCATCATTCACTCCGGGGCGCGCAGCCGCGCCAGCAGCGTGACCAATACAAACAACAGGGCAACCGCACCGCCGCTGTGCATCACCGCCACGGCCAGCGGCAATGCCAGCTTGACGTTGAGCACGCCCAGGGTGACCTGCAGCAGCAACAGCACGACCACGGCGCTTGCCCAACCACGCATGCCCGGCAGGCGGAACATGCGCACCGACAGCACCAACAGGTACAAGGCCACCAGCACCGCGAACATCCGGTGCGCCATCTGGATGGCGATACGCGAGGCGCCATCGAGCACGCCGCCTTCGTAATCCACGCCGATGCCACGCCACAGGGTGAAGCCTTCCGTGTAGTTCTGCTGCGGCCACCATTGGCTGACGCAGCGCGGGAAGTTGTCCAGCGAGGCACTGCCACCGCCGCAGGCCAGCGCCGCATAGTTGGCGCTGACCCAGCCGCCGAGCGCGATCTGCAGCACGACCAGGGCAACAGCGCCACGCAGCCACCAGCGCAGGCGCGGCGCCTCGGCCAGGGTGATCGGCAGGTGCGTTGCCTTCCACGCCATCCACACCAGCATGCCGAACATCAGCATGCCGCCAAGCAGATGGCCCATCACCACGATGGGCTTGAGCAGCCAGGTGACCGTCCACATGCCGAGCAGGGCCTGGAACACGACCACCGCCAAGGTCAGCACGGCCGCGCGCGCCAGATCAATGTTGGACCAGCGCAGCGCCGCCAGCAGCAGGATCGCTTCGCCACCGATGGCGAGCACGCTGGAAGCCACGTGTTCGCCGCGCATATAGAGAGGTATCGCGAGCGCCACCAGCGCCGAGGCAGTGACGATCTGGGCAATGCCGTGCTTGCGCCGGCGTGCCGCCAGCAATGCCAGGGTCAGCACTTCGACGCCAAGCAGGCCGGCCAGGAAACGGTGCACCTGTTCACGCCAGGCCTTGTGGGTCTCCAGCGGGCGGATCTCGCTGGCCACGTGTTGGGCGGCTTCCATCTGCGTCTGCGGCCAGGTCACGCGGCCATAGCAGGTAGGCCAATCCGGGCAGCTCAGGCCGGCGTCGGACAGGCGCACGAAGGAGCCGAACATGATCGTGCTCGCCGTCATGATCAGTGCGAACCACGCCAGTCGGTGGAAATTGCGGTACAGCGCCGGACGCGCGGAGGCATTCATCGAACGGAACTCACATCAGTTTCAACAGCTTGGATAGATCAGCCCGCAGTCCACCCGGTTCAAAACCCGGCGCATAGCGGAATACCACAAAGCCATTGGGATCAATCACATACACCGGGATTCCAGCCGGGTCATCAACCCCCGGCAGCTTGCCCCGGAACGCAGGCTGGGGCTGCAGCACCTTCAGTGCCGGCGTCGCAGCCACCTGATCAGGCGGCGTACCCAGCCACAATATCTCGACATTATCCGCGTTATGCCCGAACAACTGCCACACCTTGTCCAATTGCTGCGACAAAGTGACGCAGGCCGGTGCACAGTCAGCCGGCGGTGCCAGCAGGATGCGCCAGTGGCGCTCGCTCGGGTTCCAGTCATAGGCCCGGCCGCTGGCCAGGTGCAGCTGCTCGCTGCGCAGGTCCAGCGCCGGCTGCAGCAGTTCACCATGATGGCGGTTGATCTGCGGCGTCCAGCCCGAGAAGCGCAGGATGCCGGCCAGTGCCATCGAACCGAAGAACATGGCGAAGATCAGCAGCAAGACCCGACGACCGCGGTTGCGGGTGGCGAGCTGGTCGGGGGTGAGTGCGTTCATGGCTGGGTTCTTTTCGAGCTGGCGATGGGGAGTGGCTGGGTGCGAAAGCTGGAGCAAAAGCTGGAACTAAAGCAAAGGCTGGAGCAAAAGCACCCCTCCCCGGCCCTCCCCTTCACCTTCGGTGAAAGGGAGGGGGAAATTCAACGGCAAAGGCAGGAGCGAGTACCAAAGCGACGGCGCAACGCTCTGCCCCCTCCCTTGCGCGTAGCGCAGGGGAGGGTTGGGGAGGGGTGCTTTGGCTTTGGCTTTGGCTTTGGCTTTGGCCTAGAACAACCTCCAACCTACTCCGCATTCCCAACTCCCACCTTCCGCCGCTTCTTGAACTGCAACACCAGCGCAATCAACAACACCGCCAAAGCCATCGCGAACCACTGCACCGCATACCCAAGATGCCGCGAAGGCGGCAAGGTATTCGGCAGCAGGTCCAGGTCGCGCGCATAGCCCAACGGTAGGGCTGGATCCAGTCGCAGCACCTTCGGCGCCAGCGCGACGCCGTCCAGTCCGAGCTGTGCGGCAATCGCCGGCAGGTCGATCCGTGTCGCCAACCAGGTCTGCGGTTGCCTGGCCGCAGTCAATGCCGGGCCCAAGGCAATGCCGGTCGCCGGCGCAGGCGCCCACAACCCCTGCAGCGCCTGTGTGCCCTGCTCCGCGCGGATCAGCGGCAAGCTACGGTCGGCGGGCAGCGGCAGCCAGCCGAGGTCGACCAGCACCACCACACCGCTGGCGGCGCGCGCAGCCTGGTAAACCTTGATGCCTGCACGTCCTTCGCGCAGTTGGTTGTCCAGCAGCACGCTGCCGGGCAGGAACTGCAGCTGGTCGTCTATCCAATGCAGGGAGTCCGGCGTGGATGCGGCCTGGGCAAGCGACACAGCGGCCACGCGGGTCGGTGGCAACTGCGCAAGCAGGGCCTCTTTCTGATGCATGCGCTGCAGCTGCCAGCCACCCAGCGCGCAGAACAACGCGGCCACCAGCACGGCCATCGCCCAGCCGAAGATGGCCGTGTGCTGTCGCGTCATGACAAGCTGCCGCCAAGCGGGTGATATAGCACTGCCCTTCCACCCTTCGAGCCACGCATGAATGATTCGTTGAAGACCTTGCTGGTAATCGCGTTCTTGATCGTCATCGTCTGGAATCTTGGTGCCGGCCTCTATTACCTGATGATCGATCGCGGCCAGACCAAACGGACGGTCAATGCGTTGACACGGCGTATCGCGCTGTCAGTGGTACTGATCCTGCTGGTTGCGCTGAGCATCTACATGGGCTGGATCAAGCCGCATGGTGTGGGCGGTTGAACATCGCAGCAGCCGCACTGCATTGCAGCGCGGCTGCCGACGCTTGTTACAGCACGTAGACAAACAGGAACAGCATCAACCACACCACGTCGACGAAATGCCAATACCACGCGGCCGCTTCAAAGCCAAAGTGGTTGTCGCGGGTGAAGTGGCCCTTGGCCGCGCGGAACCACATCACGATCAGCATGATGGTGCCCAGCAGCACGTGCGCGCCGTGGAAGCCAGTCAGCATGAAGAAGGTCGAGCCGTAGATGCCCGAGCCGAGCGTGAGGTTCAATTCCTTGTAGGCGTGGATGTATTCCTCGGCCTGGAAGAACAGGAACACGCAGCCCAGCAGCACTGTCGCCCCCAGCCAGATCAGCAGTTGCTTGCGGTTGCCCGCCTTCAGCGCGTGATGGGCAATGGTCAGGGTCACGCCCGACGTCAACAGGATCAACGTATTGAGCAGCGGCAGGCCCCAGGCCGGAATGGTCTGGAAGGCGCCACCGATATCGGCCGGGCCGTTGGTCGGCCACGCAGCCGAGTAGCCATCCCACAGGTATTCGTTGGTGAGCACGCCATGGCCTTCACCACCGAGCCAGGGCAGGCCCATGTTGCGGGTGTAGAACAGCGCGCCGAAGAAGGCAGCGAAGAACATCACCTCGGAGAAGATGAACCAGATCATCCCCATCCGGAACGAGCCATCCACCTGGCGGTTGTAGTTGCCGCCCTCGGATTCGCGGATGACATCGCCGAACCACAGGAACAGGGTGAACACCATCATCGCCACGCCGATGAAGAAGGCCGCGCGGCCCCAGCTGGCGTCGTTGAGCCAGCTGGCTACCCCGACCATCATCACCAGCATCGCGATCGATCCTACAAACGGCCATTTGCTGCTGCTTGGCACGAAGTAGACATTGGGATCAGGGGTGTTATGGGCCATGGCGTTGCTTCCGGGTCCGTGATCAGGGAGCTGCGTGTGCGGCCGCCGCGGCAGTTGCCGGGGTCAGCCGTTCGGTCAGCGCATCATTCTTGTAGAAGGTGTAGGACAAGGTAATCGTGTTGACGTCGGCCGGCAGGTCCGGGTCGACGATGAACCGTACCGGCATGTCGCGCTTCTCACCGGCCTGCAGGGTCTGCGCGGTGAAGCAGAAACATTCGGTCTTGTTGAAGTAGCCCGAGGCACGGGCCGGTGCCACCGACGGCACCGCACTGCCAACCAGCGCGCGGTCACTGTCGTTGCGGGCGTAATACAGGGCTTCGTTCAACTCGCCCGGCACCACGTCCATCGTCAGCTTTTCCGGATGGAAGGCCCACGGCAGCTTGGAATTGACGCCGCCATCGAACTCCACACGCACGGTGCGTTTGCCGCTGGCCGCCTGCGCATTGGCTTCGTGCGTGGTCGCGCCGCGCTCAAGGCGCACGCCGAATACTTTTTCGCAGGCGATGCGGTACAGCGGCACCAGCGAGAAGGTCAGCACGAACACCGCGAACGCCACGCCAATCAACCGACCAAGGCCGGCATTGGGCTTGGGTGCGGGCGCCGGCGCGGTCAACTCGCCAACACCCCGGACAGGATGAAGCCGACGTAGACCGCCACCGCGATCAGGCCGACCACCAGCGCGGTGCGCCGCGAACGGCGCCTGCGCAAAGCCAGCTCTTCAGCCTGGAAATGGTCGTTGCTGCTCATTGCCGGCCTCCTCAATGGGTCACGTCGTCATGCGCCAGATCGCCCGGCTTGATCACCGGCGGCACGGTGAAGGTATGCGCCGGCGCCGGCGACGGAATGGTCCACTCCAGGCCCTTGGCGCTTTCCCAGGCACGCGCTTCGGCACGCTTGCCGTTGCGCAGCGAGGACAGCAGGATCGCCGCCATCATGAACGGCGTGGCGAACATGCCGAATGCGCCAATCGAGCTGATCAGGTTCCAGTCGGCGAACACCGGGTTGTAGTCCGGGATACGTCGCGGCATGCCGGCCAGGCCGAGGAAGTGCTGCGGGAAGAACAGCAGGTTGACGAACACCATCGTCCACCAGAAATGGAACTTGCCCCAGAACTCGTTGTACATGCGGCCGGTCCACTTCGGCCACCAGTAGTAGACCGCGGCAATCAGCGCCAATACCGCGCCGGTCACCAGCACGTAGTGGAAGTGCGCCACCACGAAATAGGTGTCGTGGTACTGGTAGTCGGCCGGCACGATGGCCAGCATCAGGCCGGAGAAACCACCGATGGTGAACAGGATGACGAAGGCGATGGAGAACAGCATCGGCGTCTCGAACGTCAGCGAGCCCTCCCACATCGTGCTGACCCAGTTGAACACCTTCACCCCGGTCGGGATCGAGATCAGCATCGTGGCGAACATGAAGTAGATCTCGCCACCCAACGGCATGCCCACCGTGAACATGTGGTGGGCCCACACGATGAACGACAGGAAGGCGATGGCGGCGGTGGCATAGACCATTGCCTGGTAGCCGAACAGCGGCTTGCGGCTGAAGGTCGGCAGGATTTCGCTGACCACGCCGAACGCCGGCAGGATCATGATGTAGACCTCGGGGTGACCGAAGAACCAGAAGATGTGCTGGAACATCACCGGGTCACCGCCACCGGCGGCATTGAAGAAGCTGGTGCCGAAGAACTTGTCGGTCAGCAGCATGGTCACCGCGCCAGCCAGCACCGGCATCACCGCGATCAGCAGGAAGGCGGTGATCAGCCAGGTCCAGCAGAAGATCGGCA
>Ga0308157_10001526_pt1 | contig 46498 bp, 45 predicted proteins | sample PhyBR1_FD_201035 | JGI IMG/M metagenome (GOLD analysis project Ga0308157, IMG submission 201035) | Phyllosphere microbial communities from UC Gill Tract Community Farm, Albany, California, United States - DLSLB.R1 | ecosystem: Host-associated > Plants > Phyllosphere > Unclassified | place: USA... | reverse complement strand
CCAAAGACCGCGCCCACCTCGTCGTAGCGGCCACCGCGTGCCAGCTCGGCGCCCTGGCCGTAAATGGCAAACCGGGCGCCGGTGTAATAGGCGTAGCCGCGCAGGTCGGCCAGGTCGAAGCTGACCCGGACGTCGCTCGCGTGCGATGCCAGCCACTTCAAATTTTGTAGCGCCTCGTGCACGCCCGGCAAGGGCGGCAGGGCTTTTTCGGCCTCCAGCAGCACCTGCTCGTCGCCGTAAAGCTGCAGCAGTGCCGCCATGCCCTGGCGCGCGTCCGTGGAAATGCCGTCGCCCAGGCTGCGCAGCAAAGCGTTCAGTTCGCCTGCGTCCTTGGCCGCCAGCGCCGCGTGGATGCGCGCGAGCATGGGCGCGCCCACGGCGGCACCGGCCAGCAGGCTGGCCACGATGCGGGCATCGGCCATGTCTACCAGCAGATCGCTCACGCCAGCGGCCTTCAGCCCGTCCAGCGCCAGGCGCTGGGCTTCGAGGTCGGCCTCCAGGCCGGCATGGCCGTAGATCTCGGCGCCGAACTGCAGGGGTTCGCGGGTGGCGTGGGGGCGGTCGGCGCGCGTGTGCAGGACTGGGCCGCAATAGCACAGGCGCGTCACGCCACGGCGGTTGAGAAGATGCGCGTCAATCCGGGCCACTTGGGGGGTGGTGTCGGCGCGCAGGCCGAGCGTGCGGCCCGAGAGCTGGTCCACCAGCTTGAAGGTCTGCAGGTCCAGCGCCTCGCCGGTGCCGGTGAGCAGGGATTCAAGGTGCTCGAGCAGTGGCGGCATGACCAGCTCGTAACCGTAGCCGCGTGCCGTGTCGAGAAACAGGCGGCGCAGCTCTTCGATGTGACGCGCCTCGGAAGGCAGGACATCGGCAATTTGATCGGGCAATTGCCAAGATGACGACCAGGCGGGCATTGTGATTTTCGTAAGCTGTTAAAAACGGGATTTTACCGGGCTTGGCGCGGGTTCCAACAACCCGGCAGTCTTGAAACGCAATGCGCTCTCGGGCGCCAGGCTGATCGACAAGTAAATCAGCCGCTCAGCCGTCCCCAGTCAAAGGTTGTTTCAAACAGCAATGCCCCGCGGGCCACGCACACCGGGCCTGCCAAGAGCGCTGCAAACACCCAATGAAAGGGCGTGGATTGGATGTGGGACAGGAAGTCAGCGGCTCAGCGGCTGCGGGCATGCAGGGCCAAGGCAAGGGCTGGGCCATGAAACCCATGACCGAGTACCCTGCCGCGACGCCAGTACGCGCCGCAGGACGCCCAGGCCAGGGATTATTTTTTGGCTGGCGCTGCCGCAGGTGCAGCGCTGACAGGGCTACCGCCGCTGCCGGAACCGCGCATGGCCCTGAAAAAGTCAGACGAAGTATCCAGCACCATGACATCGCTCTTCTTGCCAAAGCTGGCCTTGTAGGCGTCCAGGCTGCGGTAGAACTGGGCAAACTGCGGGTCCTGTCCGAAGGATTGGGCAAAGACCTGGGCCGCCTCGGCATCGCCCTCGCCCTTGATCTTTTGCGCGTCGCGGTAGGCATTGGCCACGGTGATCTCGCGCTGGCGGTCGGCATCGGCGCGGATTTTTTCGCCTTCGGCCGCGCCGGTCGAACGCAACTCGTTGGCCACGCGCTTGCGCTCGGCCTCCATGCGGCGGTAGACGGATTCGGTGATGGCCTCGACGTAGTCCACCCGGGTGATGCGCACATCGATCACATCCACACCCCAGGGACTGGCACCCCGCACCACCGACAGCACCTCTTTCTTGACATCGGCCATCAGCTGCTCGCGCTTGAGCGACAGCAGGTCCTTGACGGTGCGGCGGTTGATTTCTTCCTGAAAGGCATTGCGCACCACACGGTTGAGCTGGTTGGCACCGCTCTTTTCGTCCAGTCCGACATTGCGGATGTAGTCGGAGGGGTTGATGATGCGCCAGCGCACATACCAGTCGATCACCACCCGCTGCTTCTCAGCGGTCAGCATCGGTTCGGAGTCGGTGCTTTCAAGCGTCAGCAGGCGCCGGTCGATATAGGAGACATTCTGAAATGGTGGCGGCAGCTTGAAATTAAGCCCGGGCTCCAGCACCACTTCCTTGATCTGGCCCAGCGCATACACCACGCCAAACTGGCGCTGGTCCACCACGAACAGCATGGAGCTGAGCAGTGCCAGAACCACCAGCAACGAAGAAACGACAAGTCCGACTCTGTTCACTTTTTGTTTTCCTTAGCGGGTTTCACGGTCGCGGGTGCGGGAGCTGTCGCGGGCACGGGCATCCAGTGGCAAGCTGGGAGCGGCGGGTGGGTTCACGGTGGACGCCGGCCCGTTCGAATTGGGCGCTGCACTTTCGGCAGCGACCGAACCGCTTTGCGACGACATCTGCATGATCTTGTCGAGCGGCAAATACAGGAGGTTGGAGCCCTGGCGTGAATCCACCATCACCTTGGTCACGTTGTTGTAGACCTGCTGCATGGCATCGGTGTACATGCGATCGCGCGTGACCTGGGGCGCTTTGCGGTACTCGGTCAGCACCGAGCTGAAACGCTGCGCGTCACCCTGGGCTTGCGCCACGATACGCGCTTTGTAGGCATCGGCTTCTTCTTTCAGACGCGATGCCGAGCCCACGGCCCGCGGCACCACGTCATTGGCATAGGCTTGCGCTTCGTTCTTGGCGCGTTCGCGCTCCTGGCCCGCCTTCAAGACATCGTCAAATGCCGCCTGCACCTGCTCGGGCGGCCGCACACCACTTTGCTGAAGGTTGATGGCCACCACTTCGACACCCACCTTGTAGCGGTCCAGGATGGTCTGCATGAGGGCACGCACACGCGGGGCGATCTGGTCGCGCTCTTCGGCCAGCGCCATGTCCATCTTCATTTTGCCCACCACTTCGCGCACCGCGGTCTCGGCAGCCTGCACCACGGCGGCAGACGGGTCCTTGCTCTCAAACAGATAGGCACGCGCATCGTTCAGGCGGTATTGGACGGCAAACTTGATCTCCACAATGTTCTCGTCTTCCGTCAGCATGGCGGAATCCCGCAGACCGGTGGCCTTGAGGATGGTGTCACGGCCCACGTCCACCGATCGGATCTGCGTCACCACCACGATTTCGTGGCGCTGTATGGGGTAAGGCAGACGCCAGTTGAACCCGGCACCGACGGTCGAGCGGTACTTGCCGAACTGGGTGATGACTGCCTGCTGGCCTTCCTGCACGATGAAAAATCCCGTGCCCAGCCAGATCAGCGCCACCACGGCGGCAATCAGACCGACACCAATTCCGGCATTTTTCATGTCCGGCTGAAAGCCGTTGCCGTTGCCGCCACTTCCTTTGTTGCCACCCCCAAAACCGCCACGGTTGCCGCCATTTTTGGCGCCGCCAAACAAACCGCCCAATTTGCGGTTGAAATCGCGCCAGAGTTCGTCCAGATCAGGCGGTCCCTGGTTGGGTCCTTCCGGACGGTTGCCAGGTTTGGACGGCTGTCGGTCGTCTCGCGATCCTTCGGACGAAGACCTGTCTTCATCCCGACCCCAACGTGGATCGTTAAGATTGAACATGCCTTGGGCGCCTTGTCTGATCCGGCTCGGAAAATTTGTCAGCGTCTGCAGCACAGGATTCAAATTCATGGAAAAAAACTCGCTTTTTTGTTACACCGACATTGTGCCTAACGGAACTGCCACGCCGGGCAATATCATTGGGGTGCCTGAGGGCTCTGGTCTATGGATGCGCCTGCAGCCTGAGCAGCCAGCATCGCACGCAGCAAATTCAGGCCTTCACCGGTTTTGGCGCTCACGAAAACGCGCTCGACACTTTGGCTGGACGCTTCAAAAGCGTCCCTGAGCTCGAACTTGTCCTTCAGATGCAGCGGCAGGTTGGCATTTTCAATAGCGTCGAGCTTGTTGAACACCAATATCTGCGGGACATCTGCGGCGCCGATCTCGGAGAGCACACGCTGGACCTGCTCGATCTGCTCCAGAAAATCCGGGTTCGAGCCATCTACCACATGCAGCAGCAAATCCGCGTCAACGGCTTCTTTCAGCGTTGCGGCAAAAGCGTCAATGAGTCCGTGTGGCAGATCACGGATGAAGCCAACCGTGTCGGACAGCGATGCCGAACGGCCGGGCTCGCCCAAGTACAACTGGCGCGTGGTGGTGTCAAGCGTTGCAAACAATTGGTCGGCGGCGTAAGCATTGGACTTGACCAAAGCATTGAAGAGCGTGGACTTCCCCGCATTGGTATAACCCACCAGTGAAATCGAAAACGAGTTGCGTCGTTCCCGCTGTTTTCGCTGGGTCTGACGCTGCTTTTTCAATTTTACCAAGCGCTCCTTGGTGCGCTTGATGGCCTCGCCAATCATTCGCTTGTCAAGCTCGATTTGCTTTTCGCCAGGCCCGCCACGCACGCCGGCGCCGCCGGTCTGACGCTCCAGGTGCGACCAGCGTCGCACCAGCCGCGTGGACACATACTGCAGACGCGCCAATTCAACCTGGAGCTTGCCTTCATGGCTGCGGGCGCGCTGCGCAAAAATTTCCAGAATCAACAGAGTACGGTCGTTGACCGGCATCTCCAGATGCCGTTCAAGATTGCGCTGCTGGGCCGGACTGAGAGACTGGTCGAACAAAATCTCCGTGGCGCCCGTGTCAAGCGCCAACATTTTGATTTCATCCGCCTTGCCTGAGCCCACGAACAATGCCGCATCTGGTGCCTTGCGCTTGCAACTGATGCGCGCAACCGGCTCCAGACCTGCGGTCTGCGCAAGCAGACCGAGTTCTTCTAAATTGGCATCGAAATTGGGAAGGCCCAGGTCAACCCCTACGAGAAGGGCAAGTGCTTGTTTTTTCACTGGGACGTCGTACGCACTCAGGTGGGCAAAGACTCTTCGGATTCGCCGGCCGAAAAATTCACGGCACGGCCAGGCACAATGGTGGAAATCGCATGCTTGTAGACCATTTGCGTAACGGTATTGCGCAGCAATACCACGTACTGGTCGAAGGATTCAATCTGACCTTGCAACTTGATTCCATTGACAAGGTAAATTGAGACAGGAACGTGCTCGCGACGCAAGGTGTTGAGAAACGGGTCCTGCAGAAGTTGGCCTTTATTATTGCTCACGATATTTTCCGTGTTCAAAGAGTTAATAGAACTTGACCATACCACACCGTTTAGGAAGGCATGCAATGCAAAGTCTATTCCTTGTCTGCAAAAGGATTCTTGGAGCTTTTCAATTGGATTCTCAACGGCGTTCCCACCAGGTCGAATTCTTTGCGGATTCTTCCTTCCAAGTAACGCTTGTAAGACTCGGTCACATGGTCCAGTGAGTTGCCGTGAATAATCACAATGGGTGGGTTCATTCCTCCCTGATGGGCATAACGCATCTTCGGCCTGAAAACCCCTGAACGCTGCGGCTGCTGGAATTGCACCGCTTCCATCAGAAGGCGCGTCAGAACCGGCGTTGACATCTTGCGGTTTGCCGAGGCATGGGCCTGGACAATGGATTTCCAAACCGCACTCAAGCCTTGGCGTTTAATGGCCGATATATGGTGCAGCGACGCAAATTTCAGAAAGCTCAGCCGAGTTTCTATCGAGCGCTGCAGAAGTTCACGCTGGTAGGCGTCGACCGCATCCCATTTATTCACCGCCAACACCACGGCGCGGCCGCTTTCCAAAATATACCCGGCAATATGGGCATCCTGATCGGTCACGCCTTGCGTTGCATCGAGCAGCAGCAGCACGACATTGGCACTCTCGATGGCCTGCAGCGTCTTGACGACGGAAAACTTCTCGATGGCCTCGAAGACCTTGCCCTTGCGCCGCAGGCCTGCAGTGTCGATCAGTTCGAAACGCTGCCCGTCATGCTCGAACGGCACCGAAATGGCGTCGCGCGTGGTCCCAGGCAAGTCAAACGCCACCAGGCGCTCCTCGCCAAGCCAAGTGTTGATGAGCGTGGACTTCCCGACGTTGGGCCGACCGGCCACAGCCAGCTTGATGACCGACAGGTCTTCGGGCTCGCCTTCCGTTTCAGGATCGGGAAGGTGCAGCGGCGCCAGCGCCTTGTCCACCAGTGTGCGCAGGCCTTGTCCATGCGAGGCGGACACGGCGAGCATCTCGCCCAGGCCGAGTTCGAAGAATTCGGATACTTGCGTGCCTTCGGGCAGACCTTCGGCCTTGTTGGCTGCCAGCACCGTGGGCTTGCCCAGCTTGCGCAGGTAGTTGGCAATGTCGTGGTCTTGCGCACTGATGCCTGCGCGGGCGTCAACCACGAAAATCACGACGTCCGACTCAGCCACGGCTTGGCGGGTCTGCCGGGCCATTTCCTTGTAAATGCCGTTGGCGGCATCGGGCTCGAAACCGCCGGTGTCGATGACGATGTATTCGTGGGGGCCGAGCTTGCCGTTGCCGTAATGACGATCACGCGTCAGGCCGGCAAAGTCGGCCACGATCGCATCCCGCGTCTTGGTCAGCCGGTTAAAAAGCGTTGACTTGCCCACATTGGGGCGGCCAACTAACGCAATGACAGGTTTCATCAAAAGAGTAGATCAGTTTCTGGCAAAAATGCCGTTATTCGGGCTGGAAGCCGTAGATGCCGCCGTTGCGGGTGACGGCCACCAGGGTGTTTCCTGCGAGCACGGGGGTGGCGGCAATCGCCGACCCATCGGTGCTCAGGCGGTTGAGCAGCGAGCCGTCTTCGCGGGACAGCAAATGGACAAAACCGGTGGCGTCGCCAATGGCCACCGAGCGGCCGGCCAGAAGCGGCGCGCTCAGGCCCCGGTAGCGCAGGCGCTCGCTCGACCAGAGACGTTCGCCGTCGGCGCGCTTCCAGGCAATGACGGTTCCGTCGGCCTCCGTGCCGAACAGCAGGCGCTCATCGCCCTGCAGACCCTGCACGCCATTGGCCGGCTTGGTCCACACGACGCTGCCACGCGCCGTGTTTACACAACCGATGCTGGTCTGAAAGGCGCGGGCACAGACGTTCTCGCCCACGCGGCTGACGCTTCCGACCAAGTCGACTAGGCGCTCCACATCGTTGATGCCGCGCGGCGTGGCCAGCGGTGCCTCCCAGCGGACGCTGCCATCAGCAGGACTCAGCCCGACGAGCCGTCCGCCCAGGCCAACGATCAGCGTGTCTCCCACGGCCAGCATGACGCCGGACTGGCGCAGCACCAAGGCTTCCCCGGGCCGCTGCTGGTTCCACAATTTCTGGCCGGTCTGGCCGTCAAAAGCGTTGACCGAACGGTCTGCCGCCAGCACAAAGACCCGTTCACCGGCCACGAAGGGCGCGGTGAACACCTGGGCGCCCAGCTTTTGACGCCACAACTCGCGTCCGGCCTGCATGGCGACGACTTCGTTGCCCTTGGTGACCACGGCGAACACCTTGCCATCGCCGCCGACGCCGGCAGCCAGAGGAGTTTTCAGGTCCAGGCGCCACATCTCTCGGCCGCTTTGCGCGTCGAGGACGGCGACGGTGCCCTCGTCGCTGGCCACCCCGATGCTGGAGCCCGCGACACGCACGTCCAGCGGAAAACTGACCGGTCCGATCCGGTGGCTCCAGCTCTGGCGTGCCGAAACCAGGGCCGTCACCGGCTGAAGTTCTGCGGGTTGTGGTTTTTTGACGCCGCCAAAACAGCCGGCAATGCTTGCTATGGTAATGATAGCTACAGATGCACGCGCAGCGTGCGCAAGAGGCCGAAAAGCTTGCTTGTTCATTTGTTGTCTCCGGCGTTGGCAGCCGCTGCAGAAGCAACCTGCGCACCGGTTGGATCGACGCCCAGCGCATTGAGCTTGGCCTCGACCAGGCGGCGGTATTCGGCGCGTTCGTCCAGCGCTTTCCAGGCCTTTTCATAGTCCGCCTTGGCGTCGGCCTTCTTGCCTTGAGCCAGCAGGATGTCGCCCCGGCGGTCGGCTGCCAGCGCCGCAAAACCCTTGGGGAAATTGCCCGAGACCTGCTGCAAGGCTTCATCAAACGCCTTCTTGTCCAGCAAGATGCCAGCCAGACGCAGCCTGGCAAGGGCTTGGTAGCCCGTGTCGGATGACTTGTCGGCCACCCATGCCAGGGCGGCGCGGGCCGCATCGGCATTGCCTTTGTCGTAATAGGCCTTGGCAGCCAGCAGCCCGGCCTGCTGGGCATAGGCCGTGGCGCCAAAGCGCTCTTTCATTTCGGCCAGCGCGCGGTCGATCTTGGCGTTGTCGCCCGATTGCACGGCCCGCTCGATCTCGTCAAACATCACCGCAGCCTGGGCGGCCTGGCTGCGCTGCCAGTACTGATAGCCGTTCCAGGCCGCAAAAGCCCCCAGAACGACAATCAGCAGCCAGGTGATCAGGTTGCCGTACTGCTTCCAGAAATGCTTGAGCTCGTCAAGCTGCTCCTGTTCTTCCAAATCGAGGTGTTGTGCCATAAATTTCTGAAGGTTCTACCCCGGGTGCCGGGATGGATTGAATGGAAAGGATTGTAGAGGGCGCCACCAGGCGCCCGAACCGCTAGGCCGCCAGCGGGCGCTGGAGCAGATGGGCCCACGCAGTCACGTCGTCCAGCCGCTGCAAGGTCTGGGCTGGCGCCTCGTCGGCGTGCACGCCGCGCAGCGGCTTGACGGCAGCGCAGCCCTCGGCCAGCTCGGCAGCGCCGAAGATCAGGGCAAACCGGGCACCGCTGGCATCGGCCTTCTTGAACTGCGACTTCATGCTGCCCATGCCCTCGGCCGTCGCACTGGCATGCATCTGCACGCTCACGCCCTGCGCGCGCAGGGCCTGCAACGTTTTGAGCACGAGCGGCAAGGCCGAGGCGTCCGGAATCACGGCGTAGGCGTCCGGCGCCGGGTCCGGCACCGCGGCACCCTGCTCCTTGATGAGCTCCAGCACGCGCTCCACGCCCAGCGCCCAGCCCACGGCCGGGGCGGCCTTGCCCCCCATCTGGCCGACCAGGTAGTCGTAGCGGCCGCCCGCGCAGATCGTTCCCTGCGCGCCCAGCCGATCGGTGACGAACTCGAACACGCTGAGGTTGTAGTAGTCCAGGCCGCGCACCAGACGGTGGTTGAGCGTCCACGGAATTTCATTGGCGTCCAGAATCGCCTTGAGGCCCTCGAAATGCGCCAGCGACTGCGGGCCCAGAAAGTCGATGAGCCGCGGGGCGGTTTCGACCACGGCCCTCATCGCCGGGTTCTTGGTGTCCAGGATGCGCAGCGGGTTGCTGTGCAAGCGCCGCTTGGCTTCCTCGTCGAGCATGTCGGCATGCTGCTCGAAATGGGCGATTAGCTGGGCGCGGTGCTGGGCCCGCTCCCCGGGCTGGCCAAGGGTGTTGATTTCGAGGCGCCAGTCCGTCAGGCCCAGTTCCTTCCAAAGCGCCGCAGCGAGCAGGATCAGCTCGGCATCGACTTCAGGGCCGGCGAACCCCAGCGCTTCGGCGCCGATCTGGTGAAACTGGCGGTAGCGTCCGCGCTGCGGCCGCTCGCGGCGAAACATCGGGCCCATGTAATACAGGCGTTTGCCGCCCTCGTAGAGCATGTTGTGCTCGGTCACCGCACGCACCACGCTGGCGGTGTTCTCCGGGCGCATCGTCAGGTGGTCATGGTCGCCGTATTTGTCCGCGCGGTCCTCGAAGGAATACATCTCCTTTTCGACAATGTCCGTGACCTCGCCGATGCCGCGGACGAAAAGCCGCGTGTGCTCCAGAATGGGCGTGCGGATGTTGCGGTAGGCATAGCGCGCCATCAGCGTGCGAACCTTGTCCTCCAGCCATTCCCAGCGCGCCGACTCAGGCGGCAGGATGTCGTTCATGCCCTTGACGGCGGCGAGTTTTTCGATTTTGAGCGGCGTCGGCTTCTCCGCCCGAGCGGCATTTGTTTTTTCTGGCATGGGATGGAAATTCAGGAAACCTGGGCGACGGGGTGCGTGCCAAAGCGTTTTTCTATGTAGTTTTCAACGATGGCCTGGAACTCCCGGGCAATGCTGTCACCGCGCAGGGTCAGGCGTTTCTCGCCGTCGATGAAAACCGGGGCCGCCGGTGCTTCGCCCGAGCCGGGCAGGCTGATGCCGATGTCGGCATGCTTGCTTTCCCCGGGACCGTTGACGATGCAGCCCATGACGGCCACGCGCAGTCCTTCGACCCCCGGATACTGCTTGCGCCAGACCGGCATCTGGGCGCGCAGGAAATCGTCAATCTGCTTGGCCAGTTCCTGGAACGTCGTGCTGGTCGTGCGGCCGCAGCCCGGACAGGCGGTGACGCTGGGCACAAAGGTGCGCAGGCCCAGGGCCTGGAGAATTTCAGATGCGATGACCACTTCCTGGGTGCGCGACTCACCGGGTTGGGGCGTGAGCGAAACCCGTATGGTGTCGCCGATGCCTTCCTGCAGCAAGATGGACAGTGCCGTGGCCGAGGCCACCGTGCCTTTGGTGCCCATGCCGGCCTCGGTCAGCCCCAGGTGCAGCGGATGGTTGGTGCGCCTGGAAAGTTCACGGTACACGGAAATCAAATCCTGCACCCCGCTGACCTTGCACGACAGAATGATCTGCTCCCGGGCCAGCCCCATGGCTTCGGCCCGATGGGCGGAATCGATGGCCGAGGTGATCAGCGCCTCGTACATGACCTGCTTGGCATCCCAGGGCGCGCTGCGCGCGCTGTTTTCGTCCATCAGGCTGGCCAGCAGTTCCTGGTCGAGGCTGCCCCAGTTCACACCGATGCGCACCACCTTGTTCCAGCGCATGGCCGCCTCGATCATCTGGCCGAACTGCGTGTCGCGCTTGTTGCCCTTGCCGACATTGCCGGGATTGATGCGGTACTTGGACAGCGCCTGGGCGCAGTCGGGGTAATCGGTCAGCAGGCGGTGGCCGTTGTAGTGAAAGTCCCCGACCAAGGGCACATCAATGCCCATGCGGTCCAGCTGCTCGCGCACATAGGGGACGGCGGCAGCCGCTTCGGGCGTGTTTACGGTGATCCGGACCATCTCGGAGCCGGCCAGGGCGAGTTCCTTGACCTGAATGGCCGTGCCGATGGCATCGACGGTGTCGGTGTTGGTCATGGACTGGACGCGCACCGGCGCATCGCCGCCGATGGTTACCACACGCGATCCCCAGACCACACGGGCCTGCAGGGAGTGATGCGCTTTTGCAGAAGCAGACGCGATGGGAAGACAGGTTTGCACTATTTCACCTCGAATCGGGCAACGTTGTTGCGGCTGACATTTGCCAGATCAAACGACTGGCCTCGCACCTGAACCTGCACGGCATCGGCACGGCTGACCACGGCCGCCAGGGGCAAGGCACCGGACACGACCACAGACTCGCCCGCGCGAACCACCCGGTTGAGCAGCACCACGCCCGTGGCATCGGTCACCTTGACGCGGGAGTCGTTTTTGGCACTGAAATTGAGCAGCGGCATGGCACTGGCAGGAGAACTTGCAGGCGCAGCGGCCGGGGTCGAAACAAAAGCGGCAGACTCGGCCGGCGCCGCGGACGCCGTGCCGGGCGCGGCAGCGCCATCGCCTGCGTCGCGGTTGTCTGGCACCTGGGTGGTCACGGTGGTGGTGACGGAGGTGCCGCTCTCGGAAACCTCGGGGGGCGTCACGGTGCCTTGGCCCTGCTGGCGGTAGCGCGCCATGACCTGCTGAATGGTGGGCAGGAAGATCAGGACCAGCGCACCGAGCAACAAGGCGACGCCGACCAGCATGGCGGGCCGCGAAATGTGCATCCACATGGGGGCGACATGCCGGCCCGTGCGCGGCCGGAACGGGGTGTTGATGCCCCTGTTTTGCGAAGTCACCTTGAAGGCGGTGATGCCAGGCAGGCGCTGCAGCACCGGTGCCGGGTCCAGCTTGAGGATGCGGCACACGCTGGCCGCCAGTGCACGCGCAAACACCGGGTCCGTGAGCACATCGAAGCGATTTTGCTCAAGGGCCTCCAATTTATGGACCGGCACCTTTAGCAAGGCGGCCAGCGTGTCAATGTCCACGCCTTGGGACTGCCTGGCCTGGCGCAGCAGCGCGCCCGCCGTGTCCTGTTGACGCGTCAGATCCTGCCCTACGGCAACGGCTGGTTCCGGCAGCGACGCGGCAGATGACGCGGGCGCCACGGCTTCATCCTTACTCATCGAACGCACCCTTTTCGTAAGCCGCAGTTTCGGGCGATTGTGCAAAACGTTTTTTCAACTGGACAGCCAATTGCGCCATCGCCTCCTGGTTGTTGAGCTTGCGCTCCGTCTTGATGCCCAGCCAGAGTGTCTGGGCATTGGCCAGCTCGCTGTTGTTCAAGCGGCGGATGTAGAACTGGGCACGCGTCAGGTCGCCACGCCCATAGAGCAATCTGGCCAGGTTGTAGGCGGTCACCGGGTTGCCGGCATCGAGCTCATAGGCGCGCATCAGGCTTTGCTCGGCTTCGGCTGTTTGCCCTGCGTTCACCTGGCACACGCCCAAGGCCATCAGCGTTTTGGCTTTTCCGGTGTAAGTCGGGTTGGCAACAGCCTGGGAAAACAACCTGAACGATTCAGGGTAGCGGGCCTGCTGGCACAGCAGCCAGCCGTAGTTGTGCGCCACGCCGGCATCGCGCGCGTTCAGCCCCAGTGCACGCTTGAAGCTGCCCTCGGCCAGAGGAATGTCGTTGAGCCGCATGTAGACCAGCCCGCGCAGGTTGTAGGCATCGACAAAGTTGGGGTCGATGGCCAGGGACTGCTTGATTTCATCGAGCGCCACCTTGGTCTGGCCCTGCTCGAAGTAGCCCGTGGCCAGTTCCACCCGCAGGCGCGCGCGGCGGCGCTGGTCGGTTTCATCGGAATCAGTGATCAGGTCAGCAGGGTTTCCCGCGCTGTCGACGCCCGGCTGGTGGGCGCAGCCGGCAAGCAGCACCGCCCCCCAGCAGGCAGACAGCCAGCAGAAACGGGAAACATGCCTCATGCACCATCCCTGCCCTGCACCACCACCTTGATGCCGCCGAGCATGCCCTGGCGCTGCGCGGCCATGCGCTGGTCGACGCCCGTGCGGTCCTGCACGTCGCCGGCGAGCTGGCCACAGGCGGCATCGATGTCATCGCCCCGGGTCTTGCGCACGGTGGTGACCAGGCCGGCGTCCATCAGGATCTTGGCAAAGGCCATCACCTGCGGCATGGGCGAACGCACCAGCCCGGAAGCAGGAAAAGGGTTGAAAGGAATCAGGTTGAACTTGCAGGACAGGCCATTGGCTGCATGCGCCTTCATCAGCGCCACCAGCTGGCGCGCATGCTCGGGCTGGTCGTTGACGCCATCGAGCATGCAGTATTCGAAGGTGATGAAATCACGCGGGGCTGCCGACTGGTAGCGCGTGCAGGCCTCAAGCAACTCGGCAATCGGGTATTTCTTGTTCAGCGGCACCAGGTTGTCGCGCAGCGCATCCTGGGGCGCATGCAGCGAGACGGCCAGTGCGACCGGGCAGTCGGTGGCCAGCCGGTCGATCATTGGCACGACGCCGGAGGTGGACACCGTGACGCGGCGGCGCGACAGGCCATAGCCATGGTCGTCGAGCATCACCCTGAGGGCCGGCAGCAGCTGCCCGTAGTTCTGCAGCGGCTCGCCCATGCCCATCATGACCACGTTGGAGATGATGCGTTCGTCGCGGCCCAGGTGCTTGCGCAGGAAATGTTCGGCAAACCAGAGCTGGGAGACGATCTCGCCCGTGGTGAGGTTGCGGCTGAAGCCCTGGTGCCCGGTCGAGCAAAAGCGGCAACCCACGGCGCAACCCGCCTGCGACGAGATGCACAGCGTGCCGCGGTCGGTCTCGGGAATAAAAACGGTTTCGATGACATCGCCGGCGCCCACGTCGAACAGCCACTTGATGGTGCCGTCGGCCGAATCGTGGCGCGACACCACCTTGAGGCCTTCGATATGGGCCGCACCGGCCAGCTTTTCGCGCAGGGCCTTGGCCAGGTCGGTCATCTGTTCGAAATCAGACGCCCCCTTCTGGTGGATCCAGCGAAACAGCTGGGTCGCACGGAAGCGCTTTTGGCCCAGCTGCCCGCAAAAGGCAGCCAGGCCTTCGAGGTCGTAGCCAAGAAGGTTGGTGGTCATCGCAGCACGCGACAACGCAGGCCGCCCCATACAAGCGGCGACCCGGACAAGGGACGGCAAGGCATGGGGCAATTCCTCATCAGCGTGGGTAGACGTTCATGCCGGCAAAGAAGAAGGCGATTTCTTCCTTGGCGGTTTCGGCGGCGTCGGAGCCATGGACGGCATTGGCGTCAATGCTGTCGGCAAAATCGGCGCGGATGGTGCCGGCGTCGGCTTTCTTGGGGTCGGTGGCGCCCATCAGGTCGCGGTTTTTCAGCACGGCGCCTTCGCCTTCGAGAACCTGGATCATCACCGGGCCGGAAACCATGAACGACACCAGGTCCTTGAAGAAAGGACGCGCTTTGTGAACGGCGTAGAAAGCCTCGGCCTCGCCTTGCGAGAGGTGCGCCATCTTGGCGGCGACGACCTTCAGGCCGGCAGCCTCAAAGCGCGCGTAGATTTGGCCAATCACGTTTTTCGCAACTGCGTCGGGCTTGATGATGGAGAGGGTGCGTTCGATGGCCATGAAATATCCTTGAAAATGGGAATTATTGAATTTTTAAATTTATTCAACCAGCTGAATAAAGCCCATGATTTTAACCCGCCGGGCTGCGCCTTCAGAAAGCAACCCTGCGAAATGGCGTGGTTAAGCGCGTCTCAGCGATTTCCGCCCCGGCTGCCGCCGCCGCGGTTGCCGCTGCGCCGCGGTGCACCGTTGCCGCCACCGAAGCCGCCCGCATTGCCGCCGCCGCGGCGCTGGCCCTGGTCCTGCCGCTGCCGCGTGAAGGTGTCGGCGCCAATGTAGCCAAACGAAGTCTTCATCGGGTCGGGCTGGTTGTTGGCCGGCGCCCTGTCGTTGCGGGCATTGCGGTCGTCGCGTCGCCGCGGGCCCGGCATGGCGCCAGCACCCGGCTGGCCGACACGCGGCCCCGGTCCGCCCTGGCCGCGTCCTTTTGCACCGGCGGCGCCGCGCCGGTTGCCACGCGGCGCACCATCGGCCGGGTTCAGCGGCGGCTGGAAATCGCTTGCCGGGGGCTGCATGCCCCCCTGGCCCGCCTCGGGGCGGCGGGGCCGGCCCTTGCCCGTGGCGCCGCGCGGGCGCTCGTTGGCGCGGGGCGCGCGGCGCGGCGGTGCGCCGCCCTCGCCTTCGAAGGCTTCCGGCGCCTGCGCCTCGCCGCGCGGGTCGGGCCGGGATTCGGAGCGGCTGACGGCGCTGGTCAGCGCCTGGATGTCGCCCTCGTCCAGTTCGACGAAAGCGCCGCGCTTGAGCCCGCGCGGCAGCACCATGGCGCCATAGCGGATGCGGATCAGCCGGCTCACCGCATGGCCGACGGCTTCGAACATGCGGCGCACCTCGCGGTTGCGGCCTTCGGAAATCGTGACCCGGTACCAGCAGTTGGCGCCTTCGCCGCCGCCGGCCTCGATCGAGCCGAACTGGGCCACGCCATCGTCCAGGGTCACGCCCTCGAGCAGGCGTTTTTTCTCTTCATTGTTCAGCGCGCCCAGCACGCGCACGGCGTATTCGCGCTCCAGGCCGAAGCGCGGGTGCATCAGCCGGTTGGCCAGCTCGCCGGAACTGGTCAGCAGCAGCAATCCCTCGGTGTTCAGGTCGAGCCGGCCGACCGACTGCCATTTGCCCTGGAAAAGCTTGGGCAGGCGCCGGAACACGGTGGGCCGGTTCTGCGGGTCGTCGTGCGTGACCACCTCGCCCGAGGGCTTGTGGTAGGCGATCACGCGCGGCGGCGGCGGGTCGATGCGCACCCGGATGGCCTTGCCGTTGACCTTGACGGTGTCGCCGAACTGGATGCGCTGGCCGATGTGCGCCGGCTCGGCATTCACCGAAATCCGCCCTTCCATGATGAGCTGCTCCATCTCCAGCCGCGAGCCCAGCCCGGCCTGGGCGAGCACCTTGTGCAGTTTGGGCGTCTCGGGCTGCGGCAGCAGCACCCGCTTGGGCAACTCCAGCGCCGCGTCGTCCTCGTCGGCATCGAACTGTCCGGTGACCACGTCCTCGAACCGGATCGCGCCAGGCACCGGCTTGGCGCCAGCTGCGGGCCTGGCCCCACGCCGCTTGGCCGGCGCGCGCGGCGCGGCAGCCGTGGCCGGCTCGGCATCTGCTATCAAATCAGGAGCTGCGGACGCAGAGCCATCGTGGGCTTGAGCCACATTTGATTCATTTTTCGGTGCGGGCAGGATGTCGTCGGCGGAAGTGTCTTGTGGGTTCATGTTGTTGTACGGGTTCAGGTGGAGGGCTGGCGTGCGGATGACTGGGGGCCTTCTGGAATGCGCGAACTTGCCGAATCCGCCGGCACCGCCATGCCTGCGGCACGGGCAGGCGCTGGCGCTGGCGCGTCCTTCGGCCCTGCAGGCGGCGCGCTTTCGGGCATGTCAAGAATGCCCAGCTCAAATTGCGCGGCCTTTTCAAGCTGCGCGGGCAGGCCGTCCATGGCAGGCAGGTCGGCCAGCGAATCCACGCCCAAGTCGTCCAGGAACTGGCGGGTGGTGGCATACAGCGCCGGCCGGCCGACGGTTTCACGGTGGCCGATCACCTCGATCCAGCCGCGGTCTTCCAGTTGCTTCAGCAGCAGGCTGTTGATGGTAACGCCCCGAATGTCTTCCATGTCGCCCCTTGTGACAGGCTGCCTGTAGGCAATGATCGCCAGTGTCTCCAGCGTCGCCCGGCTGTAGCGCGGCGGCTTTTCAGGATGGAGCCGGTCCAGGTACTCGCGCATGGCAGGCCGGCTTTGAAAGCGCCAGCCGCTGGCCACATGGACGAGCTCGACCCCGCGCCCGGCCCACTCGTCCTGCAGGTTTTCCAGCAGCAGCTTCAGGCTGTCAGCAGCAATGGCTCCATTGAACAGCGCACTCAACTCGCGCAGGGCGACAGGCTGCTGCGCGCAAATGAGGGCTGTTTCGAGGATGCGCCTTGCATCCGTCGTGTTCATGATGATGGGTCGTTCCGGAAAAAAACGGGAAAGCGGGCGAGAAAAAGCGCTTTGAGCAGCGCAATGCATCCATGCGGAAAACCCTGTTCAGGGGCGCGATGTTGCCAGGTAGCAGAAAAACTACGAAGTCGGATTGTAGCGCAGGCCCAAAACACCGAGACAGGCCTGCAGATCGGCCGGCGGGGCAGACGTGAACTCCATCGGCAGGCCGGTTGCCGGGTGGATGAACGCCAGCCTGCAGGCATGCAGGGCTTGGCGCTGCATGTTTGCGTGGGCAGTGCCGCCATACAACTCGTCGGCAACCAGAGGGTGCCCGAGCACGGCCATGTGCACCCGGATCTGGTGGGTGCGGCCGGTGTGCAGCTTGCACCGGACCAGGCAGTGCCTGGGCGAGTTGTCGAGCAGCGTGATCACCGTGGAAGCCGTCTTGCCGGAATTTTTCTCCAGGTCGACCACGGCCATGCGCAGGCGGTTGCGGGGATCGCGGCCAATGGGCGCATCGACCTGGCGGCTCTTGGCCCCCTCCCAGGCGCCATGCCCCAGCGCCAGGTATTCCCTGCTGACGGTGCGGGCTGCAATCATGCTGACGAGTTGGTCCATCGTCTGGCGCTGGCGCGCTACCACCATCAGGCCGCTCGTGTCTTTGTCCAGGCGATGGACGATGCCGGCCCGCGGCAAGAAGGAGGCCTGCGCATCATGCGCCAGCAAGCCGTTGAGCAGCGTGCCGCTCCAGTTGCCCGGGGCTGGATGCACCACCAGCCCGGCCGGCTTGTTGAGGACCATCAGATGGCTGTCCTCATAAAGGATGTCCAGCGCCATGGCCTCGGGCTTGAAGGCCTGGCTCTGGGGCGTGGGGCGCAACTCGATGAGAAGCTCATCGCCCGCCTTGACTTTGGCCGACACCTTGACGGTTTGAGCGCCCTTGAGCCGCACCGCGCCGGCCTCGATCAACTGCTGCAGGTAGCTGCGTGAAAATTCAGGCACCAGGCCGGCCAGGGCCTTGTCGAGCCGGCTGCCGTGGCTTTCCACGGGAACACGCGCCTGGCGCAACTCGACTTCGCCGGCCTCCTCCGCTTCTTCCAGGGGGTCGGCCGCCGGCAAATTGGCGTCCAGGCTGCCCGATATAATAAATTTGCTCAGTTCTGAATCAGTCATCAAGAAGGTCGATTGCTATGTTTTCCACCAAATTATCGGTCGTTCCGAAAGCATCGCCGCTTGTAGCAGCCGTCTGCGCATTGGTCGTTGTCGTGTCGGGCTGCTCCACCACCCCGGCGCCGGACAAGAGTGCAAACTGGAGCCCGAACAAGATCTACGCAGAAGCCAAGGATGAGGCCAGTTCGGGCGCCTACGACAAAGCCATTCCGCTTTACGAAAAGCTCGAAGGCCGCGCGGCTGGAACGCCTCTGGCGCAGCAGGCCCAGATCGACAAGGCCTACGCCCAGTATAAAGGGGGCGAAACCGCCCAGGCGCTGGCCACGCTGAACCGGTTCATGAAGCTCCACCCGGCCAGCCCGGCGATGGACTATGCGCTCTACCTCAAGGGGCTGGTCAATTTCAACGACAACCTGGGCATCTTCGGCTTCATCTCGCGCCAAGACTTGTCTGAACGCGACCAGAATGCGGCCAAGGAATCCTTCGAGTCCTTCAAGGAACTGGTGGCGCGCTTTCCGGAGTCCCGCTACGCACCCGATGCGCGCCTGCGCATGACCTACATTGTCAATTCGCTGGCGCAGTCCGAAGTGCACGTGGCCCGCTACTACTATTCGCGCGGCGCCTACGTGGCGGCCATCAACCGGGCGCAAAGCGCGATTGCCGACTACCGCGACGTGCCAGCGCTGGAAGAGGCCACCTACATTCTCTACAAGTCCTACGACGCCCTGGGCATGGCCGAACTGCGTGACGACACGCGCCGGGTCATGGATAAAAGCTACCCGAACAGCCAGTACATGCGCAAAGGCTTCCGGACGGTGGAAAACCCCTGGTACAAGTTCTGGTAAACCGCCAAAGCTGCCCAAGCTTTAAAAACCAAAAAAGCCCCTTGACAGGGGCTTTTTTGTTCCAGTTGCAGGGCGCTGGACAAGACGGCAGACCTGAAGGCTGCCACTTTCTTGAGGATACAGGTCAGGGCCTGCGCGCCAGGCGCAGGATCAGGGTCAGCGCCATCAGGCCGATGACGACAAAGCACACGAACGACCAGTTGGCAATCGAGCCGCCCAGAAACGTCCAGTCCACCTTGGCGCAGTCGCCGCTTCCCTTGAAGATCATCGGAATGGCGCGCTGGAGCGGAAAGGTTTCAATCATTCCGTAGAAGTCGCGGCCGCAGGAGACCACTTCGGGCGGGTACCACTGCAGGAGGCTCTGGCGGGCCGCCACGAAGGCGCCGAAGCCTGAGAGCGCAAACAGCACGCCGGCACCGGTGATCAGGCCGGTGGTGCGGGACGTCAGGGCCGTCAGCGCTGCCACGACAGCAACCAGCACCAGCACATAGCGCTGCACGATGCACATGGGACAGGGCTCCAGCCCCACGACGTGCTGCAAGTACAGGCCAAAGGCCAGCATGGCCACGCACGCTGCCGCCGTCAGTGCCAGCACGCGGCGTGGCATGGCGTCGAAATACTTCAAAAGCATCAGGTTTCCTCTTTGTTGAACGGTTCACGAATTGTCCGATGATTCGTGAGGCGCCAGAGGCGTTTAGTTCCCGCAGCCCGGCCGGCGCTGCTTGTCAGATGCCCTCGCCCGCGTCCACGAACACCCGCACATTGCGCGGCCTGAGCGCCAGCATGTCCCCTTCGCGCAGCCCCATGTCCTGGTACTGGCGCGCTGGAATCTGCACCTCGATGAGCGACTCGTCCCCGCCCTTGCCGGCGGGCCGGCTGTCCTGCGGCAGCAGTTCGAGCCGCGCGATCGGTCCGATGACGATGGCGCGGTCCAGCTTGGCCACGATGCCCTGCGCGCCCGGCGCGTAGCGCTCGACCTCGAAGTCGTGCGGCCGCACATAGGCGAAGGCCTTGGCGTTTTGCGCCGCGCTGTGCTCGGGCGAGCCCAGCTTCAGCCCTTCCAAGTGCACCTCGCCCTCATGCGCGCGGCCGTGGAACAGGTTCACGTCGCCCAGAAAACCATAGACGAACGGGCTGGCCGGATGGTCCCAGACCTGCTGTGGCGAGCCGATCTGCTCGACCTTGCCGCTGTTCATCAAGACCACGCGGTCGGCCACTTCCAGGGCTTCTTCCTGGTCGTGGGTGACGAAGATGCTGGTGACGTGCAGGTCGTCGTGCAGGCGGCGCAGCCAGCGGCGCAGTTCCTTGCGCACCTTGGCGTCGAGCGCGCCGAAGGGCTCGTCCAGCAGCAGCACCTTGGGCTCGACCGCCAGCGCCCGCGCCAGGGCGATGCGCTGGCGCTGGCCGCCCGAGAGTTGCGACGGAAAGCGGTCGGCCAGCCAGTCGAGCTGCACCAGGCTGAGCAGCGAATGGACTTTTTCCTTGATCTGCGCCTCGCTCGGGCGCTGGCCGCGCGGCCTGACGCGCAGGCCGAAGGCGACGTTCTCGAACACCGTCATGTGCCGGAACAGCGCGTAGTGCTGGAACACGAAGCCCACGCCGCGCTCGCGCACATGCACGTCGGTGGTGTCCTCGCCGCTGAACAGGATGCTGCCATGGTCGGGCGTTTCCAGCCCGGCGATGATGCGCAGCAGCGTGGTCTTGCCGCAGCCCGAGGGGCCCAGCAGCGCGACGAGTTCGCCCGCCTCGATGTCCAGGCTCACGTCGCCCAGCGCCTGGAAGTTGCCGAACTGCTTGCTGACGTTGCGAATTTCGATACCCATGATGTATGTTTCCAGCTTGTTTTTCTTAGCGCGCGGGGGCCATGGCTTGCGGCCGCTCGGGCGGCAGCTCGGCGATCGCCTTCATTTCGGCCTCGTGGCGCCACTCGGCCACCGACTTGATGACCAGCGTCACCAGCGCCAAGATGGCCAGCAGCGAGGCCACGGCAAAGGCGGCCACCGACTGGTACTCGTTGTAGAGGATTTCCACGTGCAGCGGCAAGGTGTTGGTCTGGCCGCGAATGTGGCCCGAAACCACCGAGACCGCGCCAAACTCGCCCATGGCACGCGCATTGCACAGGATCACGCCGTAGATCAACCCCCACTTGATGTTGGGGAGCGTCACATGCCAGAACGTCTGCCAGCCGGTCGCGCCCAGCACGATGGCTGCCTGCTCCTCGTCGCTGCCCTGCGCCTGCATCAACGGAATCAGCTCGCGCGCAATGAAGGGAAAGGTCACGAACACGGTTGCCAGCACGATGCCCGGCACGGCAAAGACGATCTTGACGTCATGCGCCTGCAGCCACGGGCCGAACCAGCCCTGCGCGCCGAACAGCAGCACGTACATCAGGCCGGCGACGACCGGCGAGACCGAGAACGGCAGATCGACCAGCGTCGTCAGGAACGACTTGCCGCGAAACTCGTACTTGGCAATCGCCCAGGCCGCCGCCACGCCGAACACCAGGTTCAGCGGCACGGCAATCGCGGCGGCGATCAGGGTGAGCTTGATCGCCGACCAGGCGTCGGGCTCTTTCAGCGCGTCCAGGTAGGCGCCAGCGCCCTTGCGCAAGGCCTCGGTGAACACCGCGGCCAGCGGCAGGATCAGGAACAGCAGCACGAACACCAGCGCGATGGCGATCAAGGTGTAGCGCACCCACGGCGCCTCGGTGGTGCCGGCCTGGGCGCGGCGCACCGGCTGTGAAGACGGGCCGCTCATGCTGCGACCCCGGTACGGCTGCGCTGCCAGCCTTGCAGCGCGTTGATGAGCAGCAGCAGCGCAAAGGACAGCAACAGCATCACCACCGCCACGGCCGTGGCGCCGGCGTAGTCGTACTGCTCGAGCTTGCCGATGATGATGAGCGGCGTGATCTCGGACACCATGGGCATGTTGCCGGCGATGAAGATCACCGAGCCGTATTCGCCGATGGCGCGGGCAAAGGCCATGGCAAAGCCCGTGAGCAGGGCCGGCGCGATGTGCGGAAAGATCACCTTGGTGAAGATCTGCAGGCGCGTGGCGCCCAGCGCGGTGGCGGCCTCCTCCAGCTCTTTTTCCGCGTCTTCGAGCACCGGCTGCACCGTGCGCACGACAAACGGCATGCCGACGAAAATCAGCGCGATCACCACCCCGGCCGGCGTGAAGGCCAGCTTGATGCCCAGGGGCTCCAGATACTGGCCGAGCCAGCCGTTGCCCGCCAGGAGCGCCGTGAGCGAAATGCCGGCCACGGCGGTCGGCAGCGCAAACGGCAGGTCCACCAGTGCATCGACGAGCTTCTTGCCCGGAAACTTATACCGCACCAGCACCCAGGCCAGCAGCAGGCCGAACACCAGGTTGACCAGCGCGGCGATCAGGGACGCGCCAAACGTCAGCCGGTAGGACGCCAGCACGCGCGGCGAGGTGACGGCTGCGGCGAACTGCTCCCAGCTCAAAGTGAAGGTCTTGAAAAACAGCGCCGTGATCGGAATCAAAACGATCAGGCACAGGTAGAGCACGGTGTAGCCCAGCGTCAGCTTGAAGCCGGGCAGCACGCGCTGCCGCGCCCTTTTGGCCTGCGCGCGCGGCAGCGGCGCCAACCCTGCGGATGGCGCCTGGGAAATCAAGGCGTTCATGCTTCAGCGGACGGTGTAGAGCTTGTCGAACTGGCCGCCATCGTTGAAATGCACTTTCTGCGCCTCGGTGAGCGAGCCGAACATTTCCTGCACTGTGAAGAGCTGCACCGGCTTGAAGGTGGCGGCGTATTTCTTCAGGATGGCTTGCGAGCGCGGGCGCAGCGCATGCTTGGCGGCGATTTCCTGGCCTTCGTCGGAATAGAGGTAATCGAGATAAGCCTTGGCCAACTCGGCCGTGCCTTTCTTGGCCACGGTGCGCTCGACCACGGCCACCGGGTTTTCGGCCAGGATGCTGATGGACGGGTAGACCGCATCGACCTTGCCTTCGCCGAACTCCTTGTTCACCGACACCACCTCGGACTCGAAGGTGATCAGCGCGTCGCCGATGTTGCGCTGCAGGAAGGCCGTGGTCGCGTCGCGCCCGCCCTTGCCGAGCACCGGCACGTTCTTGTAGAGCTTGCCGACGAACTCGGCGGCCTGCGCGTCGGTCGCGCCCTTTTTCTTGGCGTAACCCCAGGCGGCCAGATAGGTGTAGCGGCCGTTGCCGCCGGTCTTGGGGTTGACCACGATCACCTGGATGCCGGGCTTGACCAGGTCGTCCCAGTCCTTGATGCCCTTGGGGTTGCCGTTGCGCACCAGGAACAGCATGGTCGATGTGGTGGGCGCCGCGTTGGCCGGAAAGCGCTTGGCCCAGTCCTTGGCGACCACGCCGGCGTTGGCCAGGAACTCGACGTCGGTCGAGGTGTTCATGGTCACCACGTCGGCGTCCAGGCCGTCGGCCACCGAACGGGCCACGGCGCTGGAGCCGGCATGCGACTGGTCGATCTTCACGTCCTTGCCGGTGGCTTTCTTGTAGTGGGCAATGAAGGCGGCGTTGTAGTCCTTGTAGAACTCGCGCGCCACGTCGTAGGAGCCGTTGAGCAGGGTTTGGCCCGATGCCAGGCTGCTGGCAGCCAGCGCGAGCGTCGCCAGGACTGTTTTGAAGGTTGAGGTCATGCCGTTTCCAGGGGTCCAGAGGGTAGAGGTGAAGGGGAAGAAAAAGAAAGCGCCGAGGCGGAAGTATCGACGACGCAGGATGCCAGCGATTGCAGCAGGGCAATGCCCAGCGGCCACTCCCCGTGGCCCGACTCGGTGTTGATGTGGCCGGCGTCTTGCAGGCGGACGAATTCGCTGCCCCAGGCGCGCGCATACGCGCCGGCCAGCCGCACCGGGCAGTAGGGGTCGTTGCTGCTGGCCACCAGGATGTTGCGGTAGGGCAGCTTGTGGTACGGCACGGGGGCGAAGTCGCTCAGCACCGCGCGGCGCTCGGGGTCGGCCGGTGCCACCAGCAGCGCGCCCACCACCCTGGCCGCGGCCTCGGGCGGCAGGTGGGCGGTGGCGATGCAGCCCAGGCTGTGCGCCACCACCACGACGGGCGCGTCCTGCTGCACGATGGTCTGGGCGATGGAGGCGACCCAGGCGTTGCGGCTGGGCGTGATCCAGTCGTCCTGGCGCACGCGCACGGCGCCCGCCAGCCGCTCGGCCCACAGACTTTGCCAGTGGCCGGGGCCGGAATCGCGCCAGCCCGGGACAATGACGATGCGCACGTTGTCCGTCACCGGGCGGGCTGCGGCGTGGCGCGCAGGCAGAGAGGTTGCGCACGGCCTGGCGCGGGCATGGTGCAAACCGCAGCGGCGCCATAGGCCGTGCGGCGAGAAGGCCGAGGAGGCAGGGCACGAGGCCGAAGGTTGCCCATGAAATGCTCCTTGGGTGCGGATGAGAGGGATGAGCGGCATTGTGGACAGGAAAGCCTATTCTTCCAAAGAATATATAGCTCTTAATTTATTAAACAAAAAGTATATAAGCGCCAACCCAGCCCGTCTATTTTGCGAAAGACCATTCATGGCTGAAGACTTGCGACATGATGGCCCGGGAACGGTTTTTCGCTATCTTTTCTATAGCTGAAAGTCCATGCAAAGCCTGGGCTGCGCCCGGTTTTTTCTTCAAAAGCATGGCACGGGGCATCAACCGGCCGGGTCCACGATCTGGTCGCCGGCCAGGTGAAGGCCCATGAAGTCCAGGAAACTGCGCACCGCCGGCACTTGCCCGCGCCGCGACGGAAACACCGCATGGGCCATGCCCGGCTGGGGCGCCCAGCCGGGCAGCACCGGCACCAGGAGCTGCGCCTGCACCTCGGCATGGCTGAGCATGTCGGGGATGAAGCTGATGCCCGTGCCGGCCAGCACCGCCAGCTTGAGCGTCTGCAGGTCATCGGCCACATAGCGCGGCTGGTGCTGAAACAAAAACTCCTGGCCATCCGGGCCGTGCAGCATCCAGGCGCTGCGCCCGTCGCTGGCCGACATGGCCACGGTGTCGAACCGGGCCAGCTCTTCGGGGCGGGTCGGCGTGCCCTGGCGGCGCAGCTGCGCCGGGCTGGCGAGCAGCTGGCCCGAGGTGCGGCCAAGCTGCTTGACCACCAGGCTGCCGCTGTCGTCCAGCGTGGGCCGCACGCGCAGGGCGATGTCGATGCCCTCCTCGACCAGATCGACCACCCGGTTGGTCACGCGCATGTCGATGGTGACCTGCGGGTAGAGCGCCAGGTAGCGCGGCACCAAGTAGCCCAGCGTGCTTTGCGCCAGCGTCACCGGGCAGCTGATGCGCAGCATGCCGCGCGGCTCGACCTGCAGGTGCGCCACCGCTTCGGCCGCGGCCAGCGCCTCCTCGCGCATGGCGCTGCAGTGGCGCAGGTACACCTCGCCCACGGCGGTGAGCGACAGCTTGCGCGTGGTGCGCTGCAGCAGCCGCACGCCCAGCCGCGCCTCCAGCTCGGCCACCCGGCGCGACAGGCGCGACTTGGGCAGGCCCAGCGCCCGGCCGGCGGCGGCAAAACCGCCGCGCTGCACCACCTCGGCAAAGTAGAGCATGTCGTTCAGGTCGTGCATGGGGTCTTGTTCGGGTTGAAGGGGTCGATTGTCCTGCCAGCAGGACGATGAAGCGTAATTTTGCCAGCTTATCAGGCGTTCGACCCGCCGGCACAATCTATCCCAAGGCCAAGGCGCCACGCCGGCCGGACACTTTCTCCATCGTTTTCAAGGACCACACACCATGACCCAGCTTTTGCACATCGACTCCAGCATTCTTGGCGGCAACTCGGTGTCGCGCCAGCTCACGGCGCAGATCGTCGCCTCCTGGCGCGCCGCCCACCCGGCCACCGAGGTCCGCTACCTGGACCTGGCCGTGGACACGCCCAGCCACCTGTCGGCCGAGTCGCTCGGGTTTCGCCTGCCCGCCGGCGCTGCCGAGCTGACCGATGCGCAAACGCGCGAGAACGCCGTCTCCGAGGCGCTGGTGTCGCAGTTCCTGGCCGCCGATGTGGTGGTGGTGGGCGCGCCGCTGTACAACTTCTCGATTCCCAGCCAGCTCAAGGCCTGGATCGACCGCATCGCCCAGGCCGGCCGCACCTTCAAGTACACCGACAAAGGCCCCGTCGGCCTGGCCGGCGGCAAGACGGTCATCGTCGCCTCCACGCGCGGCGGCGTCTATTCGACCAGCGACGCCGGCAACGCCATGGAGCATCAGGAGAGCTACCTCAAGACCGTGTTCGGCTTTCTCGGCGTGACCGATGTGCGCTTCGTGCGCGCCGAAGGTTTGGCGATGGGCGAGGCGGCCAAGGCTGCCGCACTGGCCGCCGCCCAAGTCGAGACCATGGCGCAAACGCACAGCGCCGCCAACCAGCCCCAGGCCGCTCTGGTCGCTTGAGGCGGGTTATCTGCCGGCGCCGGTGATCTCCAGCCGGTAGACCTTTTCGGTGCCCAGGCGGTCGGACTTGGCGGCGTAGTAGCCGTCCGACGTCTTGATGACCGCCCGGCACCACTCCTCGGCGTCGGTGTGCTTCCATTCGATGAGCACACAGTAGCGGCCGTCGTCGGTGATGTGCCACTTGCCCGGCGCGGTGCTGGCGCGCCCGCTGGTGGCGCGGTTGTCCGAGGAGGCGACGAAGCTGCCGTCCGCTCCGTTGGTCCAGCCCTGGCTGTTGCCTTTTTCGTTGACGCGCCTGACCGCGGCGCCAGGCATGAGCTGCTGCAATTCTTGGGCGGACAGGGTGTGCGGCTGCAGGCTTTCCAGGTCGCGCACGACGTGCGCAGGCGCCGCCGCCTGGCCCCAGGCCAGCGCGGGCACGACGGAAAAGGCAAGCAGCGCTTGGGCGGCCAGGGGTTTCATGCGCGTCTCCTGCAGTTTTTTCGGCAGAAGGCAGGGTAAGCCAAGCCAGGGCGCGCGGGTTGATTTTGCGCAAGCGCACGCCGGTTCGGCCGCGCGGCGCCGGCCAGACAGCCGCCAACCGCTTCAGGCGTGTTTTTTCACCCAGGCCACGTAGGTATCGACCCAACCCTGCAGGAACTTGCGGCTGGCCTCGCCGATATTGCCCTGGGCGTCGTACAGCCCTTCCTTGTTGTGGATGAAGGCCTCGGGCTGGCCCAGCGTGGGCATGTTCAGGTAGGCCAGCACATTGCGCAGGTGCTGCTGCGCCATGGCCGTGCCGATCGGGCCGACCGAGGCGCCCATGATGCCGGCCGGCTTGCCGTTCCAGGCGCTCTGGCCGTAGGGGCGTGACGCATGGTCGATCGCGTTTTTCAGCACACCGGGCACCGAGCGGTTGTACTCGGGCGTGAAGAACAGCACGCCCTGGGCCGCTGCGATCTCGCCCTTGAGCCGCACCGCCGCCGCTGGCGGGTTGCCGTCATCGTCCTGGTTGTAAAGCGGCAGGTCGTCGATGCGCACGTGGGTGAAGCCGAAGTCGGCCGGAAAGAGCTTTTCGAGCGCCAGCGCCAGCTTCTTGTTGAACGAGTCCTTGCGAAGGCTGCCGACGACGACGGCGATGGTGTACTGGGGCATTGAGGTTCTCCATGAATAGCCGTTCGGCCAGCGCTTTGCGGCAGGGTGGGTGAGAAAAGCCAGGGGAAGCGCCGTCCATTATGCAAAGCTCCCGGCAAAACCGTGCGCGCCGCCAGGGCCCGGCCTTGGTCCGCAGCGCTTGAGTGCACGGTCCTTGATCTAATCGCGGCTGTATCGGCCGTGGTGCGCCCGGCGCGGTGCAAGGGCGGCCGGCCAAGGCATTAACATTCATGGGTATTGACAAGCTCAATTCTCCCCCTACCCACAATCGTCGAAAATCGATGGGGCGCGTTCAGCCGCCCCGCCACCACTGCAACAAGGACACTGATGAAAAGAGTTGATGATTTCCGCCTGAAATTCGGCCAAAAAGAACTGGTGCCGATCGTCATTGGTGGAATGGGCGTCGATATCTCCACCGCCGAGCTGGCGCTGGAGGCGGCGCGCCTGGGCGGCATCGGCCATATCTCCGACGCCTTGATCCACGATGTTTCCGACCGGCGCTTCGACACCGAATTCGTCAAGGGCAAGACCCGGTTCTACAAGAGCAACATTGCCAACTCGGACAAGAGCAGCGTGCAGTTCGACCTGGGCGAGCTGGCCGAGGCCACGCGCCTGCATGTGGGCAGGACCATGGAGGCCAAGCGCGGCGATGGCATGGTGTTTGTCAACGTGATGGAAAAGCTCACCATGAACTCGCCGCGCGACACGCTGCAGGTGCGGCTCAACTCCGCGCTGGACGCGGGCGTGGACGGGATCACCCTGAGCGCCGGCCTGCACCTGGGCTCGTTCGGCCTGATGGCCGAGCACCCGCGCTTTCGCGATGCCAAGCTGGGCATCATCGTCTCGTCGGTGCGCGCGCTGCAGCTGTTTCTGCGCAAGACGGCGCGGCTGGACCGGCTGCCCGATTTCGTGATCATCGAAGGCCCGCTGGCCGGCGGCCACCTGGGTTTCGGCCTGGACTGGGCGCAGTACGACCTGGCGACCATCGTGGCCGAGATCGCCGCGTTCCTCAAGGCCGAACAGCTGGACATTCCCTTGATTGCCGCCGGCGGCATCTTCACCGGCACCGACGCGGTGGGCTTTTTGCAAAACGGCGCTGCCGCCGTGCAGGTGGCCACACGCTTTACCGTGGCCAACGAATGCGGCCTGCCGGCCAAGGACAAGCAGGAGTATTTCAAGGCCAGCGAAGCCGACATCGAGGTCAACACCATCTCGCCCACCGGCTACCCGATGCGCATGCTCAAGAACTCGCCGGCCATTGGCTCGGGCATCCGGCCCAATTGCGAGTCCTACGGCTACCTGCTCGACAGCAACGGCAACTGCGCCTACATCAACGCTTACAACGAGCAGCTGGCCCTGCACCCGGACGGCAAGAACCTGTCGGTCATGGACAAGACGTGCCTCTGCACCCACATGCGCAACTACAACGTCTGGACCTGCGGCAGCTCCACCTACCGCCTGAAAGACACCACGCGCCGGCTGCCCGACGGCACCTACCAGGGCTTGACGGCCGAGCACATCTTCCGCGACTACCAGTTCAGCGTCGACCACCAGGTGATGCTGCCCGCCTAAGGCGGCGCCACGCCTCCCCCGCCCGCCCCTTTTGCCATGCCCTCGGCAGCAACCGCATGAATGAGCAGGCCGCGCGGGAGGTGCTTTTGGCCCGGGCGCTGGAGACGGCCGACACCGCGCACGAGCTGTTCAGCCAAGAGGACCGGCGCCAGGCCAGCCGCGACGCCCGCCAGCAGACCCAGCGGCAGGACGCGCCGGCCGGTGCGCCGCAGGCGGCCGATGAATTCCTGCACCGGCGCGCCCGGCTGCTGCTGCAGCAGGCAGCCCAGCGCCATCCCGACTTCGCCCCGCTGGCCGGCGCGGCCGACAGCGCGCACCGGCTCTGGGCGCTGGTGCCGGCCGCCGCCTTCCTGGCCGGCGTGCTGACGGACCAGATCACCGACCCGCACCGCGTGGACCTGCTGTCGCCGCCGCTGCTGCTCATCGTCGTGTGGAACCTGGCGGTCTATGCCGCCCTCTTGGCGTGGGCCGCGCTGCCGTCACCCCGGGCCGGCGGGCCGGGCCGGCCGTGGCGCCGGCTGCCCGGGCTGGACCGTTTGCAACGGCTGAACGGGCCGCGCAGGCTGCCAGCGGTGCTGGTGCGCGCCCTGGCCGGCTTTGGCGCCGAGTGGGCACGGCTCGGCGGCCCGCTCGCCCAGGCCCGGCTGGGCCGCGCGTTTCACCTGGGCGCGGCGCTGTTTGCGCTGGGCGCGGTGCTCTCGCTCTATGCGCGCGGCTACGTCACGCAGTACGTCGCCGGCTGGGAAAGCACGTTCTTGGATGCCGCCCAGGTGCATGCGCTGCTGTCGGCGCTGTTCGCGCCGGCGGTGGCCGTGTTCGGGCTGCAGGGCTTCACGCTGGCCGAGGTCGAGGCGCTGCGCTTCGGCCAGGCGCCCGTGCTGGCCGGCGGCGCGCGCTGGGTGCAGTTGTACGCGGCCACGCTGGGGCTGCTGGTCGTGCTGCCGCGGCTGCTCCTGGCCTCTCTGGCGCACCAGCGCGTGCGCCAGGGCGCGCGGCATGTTCCGCTGGACCTGGGCCAGCCCTACTTCTTGCGGCTGCTGCGCACGCTGGGCGGCGCGCCCGGCACGCTGCGCGTGCTGCCCTACAGCCTGACGGTGGACGCGGCGCGCGCCCAGGGGCTGGCGGCGCTGGCCGCCCGGCTGCTGGGCGAGCAGGCGCAACTGGCCGTCCAGCCGCCGGTGGCCTACGGGCAGGGGCCGGCCGAGGCGCTGCGCGGCCTGGACCTGAACGATGCCGCCGCCACGCTGACCGCCGTGCTCTTTGGGCTGTCGGCAACGCCCGAGCCTGAAAACCACGGCGCCCTGCTCGACCACGTGGTGCGCGCCGCGGCGCGCGGCGTGGCCGTGCTCATCGACGAGTCGGCCTACCGGGCGCGCGCCGGCGTGCAGGCCGGCGGCACGGCGCGCATGGACGAGCGCCGGGCGCTGTGGCGCGAGTTCTGCCGCCTGCACGGCGCCAGCGCCACCTTCGTCAACCTGCTCGACCCGCAGGCCGACGCGCTGGACAGCGGGGCCGGGCTGGCCTTATCGTCGGCGCCATGAACAATGCCACCCTCGAAGCCACCCCCGTCCAGATCCAGTTTGCGCTCGTCTCGCACACCAACAACGGCAAGACCACGCTGGCGCGCACGCTGCTGGGGCTGGACGTGGGCGAGGTGCGCGACGCGGCCCACGTCACGCAGCTGTCCGAGGCGCACGCGCTGCTGAACACGCCGCAGGGCGACAGCCTGCACCTGTGGGACACGCCCGGCTTTGGCGACTCGGTGCGCCTGCTCAGGCGCCTGGCCCTGGCCGACAACCCGATCGGCTGGTTTTTGCGCGAAGTGTTCGACCGCTACCGCGACCGCCCGTTCTGGCTGAGCCAGCAGGCGCTGCGCACCGCGCGCGACGCCGCCGACGTGGTGCTCTACCTCGTGAATTCGGCCGAAGACCCGGCAGACGCCGGCTACCTCGGGGCCGAAATGGAAATCTTGAAGTGGCTGGACAAGCCGGTCGTGGTGCTGCTCAACCAGATGGGCCCGCCGCGCCCGGCGCCCGAGGAACAGGCCGAGCTGGCACGCTGGCGCCAGCACCTGGACGGCCACGGCGTGGTGCGCCAGGTGCTGGCGCTGGACGCCTTTGCCCGCTGCTGGGTGCACGAGCGCGTGTTCTATGAGGCCATCGCCCCGCTCATCGCCGCGCCCAAGGCCGCCGGCTACGCCCGCCTGCGCGCGGCCTGGGAGGCCGGCAACACCGCCCGTTTCGACGCCGCGATGCGCCTGATGGCGCAGCTGCTGGTGGCCGCCGCGCAGGACCGGCAGGCCGTCGAGCCCGAGCGCAAGGGCCTGGTCAACACCGCCCTGCAGGCCACCGGCCTGCGCAAGGGCGGCAACGCGCAGCGCCAGGACCGGGCGATGGGCGTGCTGCTGGAGCGGCTCAACCAGGGCATTGCCGCCACCACGCGCGAGCTGCTGGCGCTGCACCGGCTCGACCCGGGCGAGGCCGCCACCATCAACCAGCGCGTGCGCGAGAACTTCGCCGTGCGCGCGCCGCTGGACCAGGCGCAGGCGGGCCTGCTGGGCGCGGTGCTCTCGGGCGCGGCCACGGGCCTGTCGGCCGACCTGATGGCCGGGGGGCTGAGCCTGGGCGCCGGCGCGCTGCTGGGCAGCGTGGTCGGCGCGCTGACCTTTGCCGGCGCGGCCTGGGGCTTCAACGCCAGCACCGAGCGCCACCAGACCACGGTGCAGTTCAGCGACGAGTTCCTGCAGACGTTTTTGGTCTCCAGCGTGCTGCGCTACCTGGCGGTGGCGCATTTCGGCCGGGGGCGCGGCCATTTTGCCCAGGGCGAGGCGCCGCCGTTCTGGCAGGCCGAGGTCGAGCAGGCGGCGGCCGCCCGCCAGGCCGTGCCCGGCGCGCTGTGGGCCGAGCTGCGCGGTGCGGCCAACCCCGTGCAGGCGGCCGACTCGGCGCAGGCGCTGCTGCGCACCCTCACGGCGGCCGTGCTACGCCGCCTCTACCCGCAGGCGGCCCCATCCCTGGAATCCCTGGCATCCCTGGCCTAAAGCGGCACGCTGGCGCGGCCGCGTCCGGCAACGCTAGAAAGCCGCGCCAAACAGCGCGCCCGCACCGGCCGTGATCCCCATGGCGACCGCGCCCCAGAGCGTCACCCGCCAGGCGCCCAGCCCCACGCCGGCGCCGCCCGCGCGCGCGGCCAGCGCGCCCAGCAGCGCCAAGAACGCCAGCGAGGCCAGCGCCACCCACGGCACCAGGCTCTGCGCCGGCGCCAGCGCGATCACCGCCAGCGGCAGCGCCGCACCCGCGCCGAAGCTGGCCGCCGAGGCCAGCGCGGCCTGCACCGGCTGCGCGCTCAGCGTCTCGGAGATGCCCAGCTCGTCGCGCACATGCGCGCCCAGCGCGTCGTGGCGCATCAGCTGCACCGCCACCTGCCGCGCCAGCTCGGGCGTGAGGCCCCGGGCCTCGTAGATGCCGGCCAGCTCGGCATGCTCGGCCTCCGGGTGGCGCTCGATCTCCAGCCGCTCGCGCTCGAGCTCGGCGTTTTCGGTGTCGGCCTGCGAGTGCACCGAGACGTACTCGCCGGCGGCCATCGACAGCGCCCCGGCCATCAGCCCGGCCACGCCGGCCACGACGATGGCTTTCTGGTTGGCCCCGGCGGCGGCCACGCCCAGCACCAGGCTGGCGGTGGAGACGATGCCGTCGTTGGCGCCCAGCACGGCCGCACGCAGCCAGCCGATGCGCTCGGTGCGGTGACGCTCCAGGTGGCGGGTGAAGGCTTTCATGGCAAGGGCACTCCTCGTGTTGCAGCGGCCGGGCCGCAGGCATGGATTGAAGCACAGGCGCGCGGTGCGCGCCGCCGACGCGCCGCACGGCCGGGGCGCAGGCGCCGGCACGTTTTTTACGCCAAATCGGCCGCCTGCCCAGGCGGGTATTGGTCCTGCAGCTATTGTTTTGATAGCAATTCCAGCCGCTGGCGGCCCGGGCTGCAGCGCGCACGGGCAGGCGCCGCGCCCGGGCATGGCAGTGGTAGGCTTGGGCGTTTGGCGCCTGCGCGCTTTTTTTCTGCCGCCACCGCCCCCTTTGCCCTGCAGCCCTGCCCGACCATGAATTTCAACGACCTCGCCGACTCCACCGAAGACATCGACCCGGCCGCGCGCGCCGACGCGGCCGCGCGCAGCACCTGGGTGAGCGTGGGCGTGAACCTGGTGCTGACGCTGGGCCAGATCGGCACCGGCGTGCTGTCGCACTCGCAGGCGCTGGTGGCCGACGGCATCCATTCGCTCTCGGACCTGGTGTCCGACTTCGTGGTGCTGCTGGCCGGCCACCACAGCCAGAAGGACGCGGACGCGGACCACCCCTACGGCCACCAGCGCTTCGAGACCGCCGCCTCGCTGGTGCTGGGCGCCATCCTCCTGGCAGTGGGCGGGGCGATGCTGTGGTCGGCCGTGGGCAAGCTGCAGTCGCCGGCCGGCGTGGCGCCGGTGCACGCCAGCGCGCTGTGGGTGGCCGGCATCGCCCTGATGGCCAAGGAGGCGCTGTTTCGCTACATGCTGGCCGTGGCCAAGCGCGTGCGCTCCAGCCTGCTGGTGGCCAACGCCTGGCATGCGCGCTCGGACGCGGCGTCCTCGCTGGTCGTGGGCATCGGCATTGCCGGCAACCTGGCCGGCTACCCGATCCTGGACCCGATCGCCGCGCTGATCGTCGGCTTCATGGTCGCGCGCATGGGCTGGAGCTTCGGCTGGGACGCGCTGCACGACCTGATGGACCGCGCCGTGGACGAGCAGGAGGTGCAGGCGATCCGCCGCACCCTGGCCGAGACGCCCGGCGTCAGCGGCGTGCACGACGTGCGCACGCGCAAGATGGGCGACCTGATCGTGGTCGATGCGCACCTGGAGGTCGATGCCAGCCTCACCGTCGAGGCCGGCCACGACATTGCCGTGCAGGCGCGCCAGCGCGTGCTCGCGCGCCACCGGGTGCTCAACCTGATGACGCATGTGGACCCCTGGCGCCGCCCCGACCTGGACCATGCGCAGGTGCCCCGGGCCGCAGGGCAGCCGGGCCCGGCCTGACGCGCCGCGCCGCGCCGTGCGGGCGCCCCACAGTCGCCGGCCGCCTACAGCATCCGTGAACGCAGGCCGACGGTGCGCCGCGCCCGCGCTGGCCAGACTGCAGGGCATGCCAACCGCGCACCACCCAGAGGGCCTGCACCCATGAACTTCAACCACTTCTTCCAGCTCGTCAAAAAGTCGGTCATGGCCTGGATCGACGACTACGCGCCCAGCATGGGCGCGGCCATTTCCTACTACACGGTGTTTTCCATCGCGCCGCTGCTCATCATCGTGATCGCCGTGGCCGGCTTCATCTGGGGGCGCGAAGCGGTGCAGGGCGAGCTGATCGGCCAGCTCTCGGGCCTGATGGGCCAGGAAGGCGCCGCCGGCGTGCAGGCGCTGATCGAAAGCGCCAACCAGCCCACCCAGGGGCTGGTGGCCACGGCCGTGAGCATCGTGGTGCTCATCATCGGCGCGACCACGGTGTTTGCCGAGCTGCAAAGCGCGCTCGACCGCATCTGGCAGGCGCCCAAGGCGCCGCAGGCCTCGGGCGTGTGGGCCATGATCCGCAGCCGGCTGCTCTCGCTGGGCTTCATCCTGGGACTGGGCTTTTTGCTGCTGGTCTCGCTGGTGACCAGCGCGGGCATCGCCGCCCTGGGCAGCTGGGCCAACGGCGTGCTGCCGGGCTGGGAGGCGCTGCTCTACGTCATCAACATCGCCATCTCGGTGTCCATCGCCACGTTCCTGTTTGCCATGATCTTCAAGGTCATGCCGCAGGCCAAGGTCGCCTGGCGCGATGTCTGGGTGGGCGCGGGCGTGACGGCGGTGCTGTTCGAGGTGGGCAAGTGGCTGATCAGCCTGTACATCGGCAAGAGCAGCGTCACCTCGTCCTTTGCCGCCGCCGGCTCGCTGGTGGTGCTCCTGGTGTGGGTGTACTACTCGGCGCAGATCTTCCTCCTGGGCGCCGAATTCACCTGGGTTTACGCCAACGACCGTGGCGCGCAGACGGATGTACGGCCGGCCGGCGCGCCCGGCGTGGCGGGCGCCGCAGCCTCCGGCCCCGCCGCAGTCCCGGCGGCCCTGGCCCCCGACGCCTTGCCCGCCCGCGTGCAGCCACCCCTGCCGCAGGCCCACCCGCCCGCCCTGCCGGCCGGCGCGATGGACGAGGCAACGCTGCAGGCCAAGCTCGAAGGCAAAGGCCACCCGACGCTCAAGCAGCGCGCCGTGGTGTATGGCAGCGGCGCGGCCGCCTACCTGGCGCTGCGCATGCTCTTCAAGCGCAAGGGGCGCAGCAGCCACGGCTTTCCGCGCGCCTGAGCGCGCGCCTCCGCCCTGCCTGGCCGCTCAGGCGCTGGTGCCCGGCATGCGCTCGGCCAGCGCCTGGTTGGCCAGCCGCTCGCCCTCATGGGCAAAGGCCCGCGCCACCTCCACGCCGTGCTTGCGGGCAATGGCCTCGCCCAGCTCCCCGATCAGCGCCTTGAGCTCGGGCGCCGTGGTGGCCCGCTCGATGCGCAGCTGGTACATGAAGCCGCGCAGCCCCAGCAGCGCCTTGGTCTGCGCAACGAGATAACTGTAAAGGTTGTTAAAACCCTGATACTTGTCCGGCGCCGGCGCCGCTTTGGGCGGCTTTGGGGCCGGGGGCGGCTTGGGCGGCGCCGGCACGGCCGCCTCGGCCGGCGGCAGGGCCGAGCTGCCCTTGTATTTCTTTTCGATGAAGCCGCCATGGAACAGGATTTCCAGTGCATCGACCGGCAGGTCGGCCTGCACGGCCAGGGCGTTGACCTCGGCGGACTCGCGCACGCCATCGACCAGCACCAGCACGTTGAAGATGCGCACATCGATGCTCGGGCTGCGCGCCAGCAACTCGTTCATGCCCTTCTGGGTTTTTTTGTAGACCGTCATGTAGCGACTTTTCTTCTAAGTTACCTGTTCGCAAAATTCTGGCACGCCTGGGCACAAAGCCTGCAGCTCGACAGGTAACAGCGGGTTACCCCTCTGCCGGGCGCGCCCAGGGCACCGGCGACATTGGCTGACATGCCCGCGCCCCGCCCGTGGCCTATAAGCAAGGCCATATGCCGCCTGCCGTCCCGCCCCCGCCGTCCTCCGCGCCACCACCGCCGGCCCGCGGCGGCTGGACGGCGCTGCTGCTGGCAGCCCTGCTCGGCGCGGCCGGCTACGGCGTCTACAGCGGCCGGCTGGCCGTGCCCGAGCGCTTCAACCCCTGGGCGCCGCTGGACGTGATGGCCCCGCCCGAGGCCGACTGGTGGAGCGGTTACAAATTGAGCCGCGCCCGCGGCGACCCGGCGCTGTGCCGGCGCGCGCTGGCGCAGACCGGCATGCGCTACGAGCCCCTGCCCGACCGCGTCACCGGGCCGGGCTGCGGCTTTGACAACGCGGTGCGCCTGCGCGGTGCCGGCGTGCGCTTGGGCGCGCCCGTGCCGCTGAGCTGCCCGATGGCGCTGTCGTTCTTCATGTGGGAGCGCCATGCGCTGCAGCCGGCCGCCCTGCGCCACTTCGGCGAGCCGGTCGTGGCCCTCGAGCACCTGGGCAGCTACGCCTGCCGCAACATCAACCGCGGCGAAGGCGTCGGGCCGGCCGCCAGCGCCGCACGCAGCCGCCATGCCACGGCCGACGCGCTGGACGTTGCCGGCATCACGCTGGCCGGCGGCAAGCGCATCAGCATCGCCCGCGACTGGCGGCCGGGCGCAAGCGCCCTGCCGGAGCGCGAGGCGCAATTTCTGGCCGAGGCGCATGGCGGCGCCTGCCGGTTCTTTCAAGGGGTGCTGGGGCCGGACTACAACGCGGTGCACCGCGACCATTTCCACCTGGAAACTGGCGGCTACCGCATGTGCCGCTAGGGCGCCTCCATCAGTGTCAGCGATGGCGGCCGATGCGCGGGTGCGCGTGGCGCGCGCGGCCACCCGACTTCATCAACACCAGCCCGAGCATCACCACGGTGGACACCACCACCGCCTTGCGAATGGTGGCTTCACGGTCGTGCTTGAGCGCGGCCTTGCCGCCCATCTCGGCAAACACGTTGGGCACGTGGCCGCGCATCAGGTCGCAGCCCAGCCCCTCGACCATGTTGACGCGGTCGGCCATCAGGAGCAGCAGCCAGTGGCGCAGGTCGCTCTCGCTGTACTTGAAGGCCACGCGCCGCAGCATGCCGCTGGCGCCCGAGGGCGGCTGGCCGGTGCCAAAGAGTGGCGTGACCGAGGGCCGCTCGATGGACTGCAGGATCTCGACCGTCTGCGGCTGCGCCACCGGCGGGTGCGAATGGTCGCCTTCGAGGCGCGGCGGCGTGCGCTCCATCGGGTAGGCCGGGCGGTTGGCGTGGTCCAGGTCGGCGCCCCAGCCGACGATGTGGGCGTACCGCTCGGGCACCTGGCGCGCCGGCACGGGATTTGCCGTGGCGCCCGGCAGGTCGCTGGCGCCCGCGGTTGCAGAGGTTGCGGGGATGGGTGGGGTGGATGTGTCCATGGCCAGGGCCTCCTTCAGGCGGTGCGGGCGGCGCTCGGCGGCACCAGCACGGTCTTGATGCAGTTGTCCAGCTTGCTGGAAAAGATGTGGTACGCGTCGGCCACCTCTTCGAGCGGCATGCGGTGCGTGATGACCTCGCTGGGCTTGATGCGCCCGGCCTGGATGTGCTCGATCAGCCGCGGCAGGTGGCGCTTGACGCTCGCCTGGTTCATGCGCAGCGTCAGCCCCTTGTTGAGCGCATTGCCGATCGGAATGGCGTTGAAGGTCGGGCCGTACACGCCGACGATGGACACCCGCCCGCCCTTGCGCACCGAGTTGATGCACCAGTGCAGCACCGTGGCCGCGCCGCCCTGCAGCTTGAGCTTGATGCCGGTGAGCGACTGGGCGAAGTTGCCGGCGGCCTCGCAACCCACCGCGTCGATGCAGACGTCGGCGCCCATGTAGTCGGTCATCTTCTTGATGTGCAGCGCCATGTCGCGCACCTCCTTGAAGTTGACGACCTCGCACTGGGCGAATTTCTTGACGAACTCCAGCCGGTAGTCCACCTGGTCCACCACGATCACCCGGCCCGCGCCCAGCAGCCAGGCCGACTTGGCGGCAAAAATGCCCACTGGCCCGGCGCCGAACACCACCACCGTGTCGCCCTCCTCGATGTCGCCCATCTCGGCGGCCTGGTAGCCGGTGGGGTAGGCGTCGGTGAGCAGCACCGCGTCGTCCAGGTCGATGTCGGGCGGAATCACCGTCGGGCCGACATCGGCCATCGGCACGCGCACGTATTCGGCCTGCCCGCCGTCGTAGCCGCCGGTGGTGTGCGAGTAGCCGTAGATGCCGCCGACCGCGCTGGCCTCGGGGTTGACGTTGTGGCAGTTGCTGTAGAGCTCGCGCTGGCAGAAGTGGCACGAGCCGCAAAACACATTGAACGGCACCAAGACCTGGTCGCCCACCTTCAGGCGCTGCACCGCGGGGCCGACCTCCTCGACCACGCCGGTGAACTCGTGGCCGAACGTGGTGCCCACGCGCGTGTCGGGCACCAGGCCGTGGTAGAGGTGCAGGTCCGAGCCGCAGATGCAGGCGCGGTTGACGCGCACGATGGCGTCGCCGGGGTGCTCGATGTAGGGGGCCGATTTCTGCTCTGCGCGGACACGGTAGGGCCCGCGGTAGTTCATTGCCAGCATGCTGCTTCCTTGGTTGGTGGGGGTCGGAAAATCCACGGTAACCAACAACACCGGCCGCCTTCGTAGGCTGGCCATGCAAGCCCCGGTAAGAAGCGTCCGACGATGCCGAGCTGGCGCGCGCGGCTGGTTTTTTAAGCCAAAACACCCGCCAGCCCAAGCGCCGCCTGGGCATGATGCTCTTGATTTGATAGCAGGCAGTGCGCCAAAGCCATGCGCCCGCCGGGGCCCGCCCGGGCGGGCAGCGGCACGGCCGGGGCGCGGCCTTAAACTTGGGGCACGTTCCGTTTCCCGGCCCCGGGCCCCTCGGGGCGCCGCCCTTGGCGCGCGCCCCGACTTTCTGGCCTTTTCTTTCCTGAGCACCCACCTCCATGCCCTTTTCCTCCCTCGGCTTTTCGCCGGACCTGCTGCCCGCGCTGCTGCGCGCCATTGCCGACACGGGCTACACGTCGCCCACGCCCGTGCAGGCGGCGGTCATTCCGGCCGCGCTAGAAGGCCGCGACATCGTGGCCTCGGCCCAGACCGGCTCGGGCAAGACCGCCGCCTTTGCCCTGCCGCTGCTGCACCGGCTGGCGCAGGCACCGGCAGCCACGGGCGCGCGGCGCCTGCGCGCCCTGGTGCTGGTGCCCACGCGCGAGCTGGCCACGCAGGTGGCCCAGGCCCTCGAGGCCCTGGGCGCCCACCTGCCGCAGCGGCCCAAGGTGCTGGCGGTGTTTGGCGGCGTGTCGATCAACCCGCAGATGATGCGCCTGCGCGGCGGCGCCGACGTCGTCGTGGCCACGCCGGGCCGGCTGATCGACCTGGTCGAGCGCAACGCGCTGACGCTGGGCGGCGTGGGTTTGTTGGTGCTCGACGAGGCCGACCGGCTGCTGGATCTGGGCTTTGGCCAGGAGCTGGGCCGCATCCTGGGCATGCTGCCGGCGCGGCGCCAGGGCTTGTTCTTCTCGGCGACCTTCCCGCCGGCCATCGAGACGCTGGCCGCCAGCATGCTGGCCGAGCCGCTGCGCGTCGAGGTGCAACCGCAGGCGCTGGCCGCGCCCGACATCGTGCAGCGCGCCATCGCGGTCGATGCCGGCCGGCGCACCCAGTTGCTGCGCCACCTGGTGCAGACCGAGCGCCCGGGCCGCGTGCTGGTGTTCGTGGCCACCAAGCATGCCGCCGAGGTCGTGGCCGACAAGCTGCGCAAGGCGGACATCCAGGCCGAGCCGTTTCATGGCGAACTCAGCCAGGGCAAGCGCAACCAGGTGCTGCACGACTTCAAGCTGGAGATCGTGCAGGTGGTGGTGGCCACCGACGTGGCGGCACGCGGGCTGGACATTGCCCAGCTGCCGCTGGTGGTCAACTACGACCTGCCGCGTTCTTCAGTAGATTACATTCACCGCATCGGCCGCACCGGGCGGGCCGGCGAAGGCGGCATGGCGGTCAGCTTTGTCAGCGCCGCCACCGAGGCGCACCTGCGCCTGATCGAAAAGCGCCAGCGCCTGAGCCTGGCGCGCGAGCAGGTCGCCGGTTTCGAGCCGGTGGAAACCGCACAGCCCGGCGCGGCCGACCCGCTGTCGGTCGGCGGTGTCAAGGGCAGGCGCCCGAGCAAAAAGGACAAGCTGCGCCAGGCGGCTGCAGCGGGCCAGGCGTTGCCGCCGCAGGCGGACTGAGCCGCACTGAACCGGGAAGGGGCGTACCGGCAGGTGCACCCCCCGGGCGCGCGCCGCGTCAGTCGTCGAAACCGTCGTCGTCGCCGTGCGCGTTGCCGACATCGGCAGACGCGCCCTGCGGCCGGGCGGTGCGCTGGCCGTGGCGGGTGACGATCTCGACGTAGAACTGCTCGGCGCCTTCCTGGGCCGCGGTGTTGACCAGGCCCATGAGCGTGGCGAAGTGCACGCTGGCCGCGTCCGCCTCGCTGTGGCCGAACTTGCACTCGAAGTCCCAGTAGTCCACGCCGGCGGGCAGCGGGCGGCTGCGCTCGCGCTTGACGTACTTGCGGATGTCGTGCTTGCTGGCGTCGAGCAGGCGGTCGCGGTTCTTGCCTTCGAGGTTGAGGCGGTAGGTTTTTCTCATGGAAGCATCCTGGTAGGGGTTGGCATGGCAGATCACCCCTTGCGGACGTGACGTGGAAAGCGGGCGATTATCGCCCGGCCCGGGCGCGTGGATTGTGCACCGGGCGCGCAAAAACCGGCCTGCGCTGCAGGCGTGGAAATTCATGGGGCGTCCGGCCTGGCGCATCTTTTGCAAGCGCGCCTGCGGAAAGCCCACAAAAGCATTGCGGGACGCCTGCGGCGCTGCATGCGCCGCGGACGTCCCGCAATCAGCCACCGGCAGGCCTGCCGGCGGCCGGGCTTCAGGCGACCGAGGAGGAAGGCGTGCTGGCCGGTGCGTTGGCGGCGGCCTCCAGCGCCTCGTCGAGCGCCTTGCACGACGGCGCGCACACCGCCTGCGACTTGCCCAGCACCTTGCGCGTGCCCATCAGCGAGCGGGCACGGTGCTTGCCGCACATGAAGCACGACATGGTGGCCGCGCCAAACGAGGTGGTGGCGGCAAAGGGCGATCCCGATACCTTGGATTTGTAGCGCAGGCCGTCTGCGAGTACGGCGGTTTTGGCGTCAGCTCTTGCCATGGGTGGGGTCTTCCTTAGAGGGTGTGTTGGAACGGTTCACCGGGCGGTGCATTGCACGGTCCAGCGCCTGTTTGGCCTGCTGCTCCGCGGCGAGCGAAGCATCCAGGGCCGAGCGGCAAAGCCCGGCGTATTGGTAGTTGACGTTTTCGTACAGCTCGGCAGCGGCCGGGTGGCTGTCGAGCAGCGCGGCCAGGGCCGTGCCCGGGGCCACGTCGCCCAGTTCGCTGGCCAGGTGCTGCACGACCGAGCGGTACTGCTCGGCGCCCACGGGCACCTTGCTGCGCTCGAGCCGCTCAAGCAGTTGAGCCAGCACATGGGTGACGGTCAGATCGGTCTTGCGGGAGGTTGGTTTGGTGGCGTTCATGTCGACAAATCTGGGGGCTTGTTCCCCAAATTCAAGCACCTGGCCCGTCGGCGCCGGCCGGTGGCGGCCTTGGCTGGCGGGCGATTGCCAAGCCCGGCCCGGCAAGCCTGGATGCTATGGTTTTCATAGCTTCTGGCGCTTGTCTGTGTTGGGCTGGAGCGGTATTTTACCGTCAAAAACGCTCCAGGTCACGGCCTGTCGGCTTGGCGCCGTTCGGCGGCGCGCCGGCCGGTGCCGGTGCCCTGGCAAGGCGTTGGCGGCAACCGGGCCGGCGCGCCTGCCACGCCTGGGCGGTGCGCTCCTGATTTCATAGCATGGCGCGGCCGCCGCACACGCCAATGGGATGCTTGGCAAAATGGTTATCGGCCTGCGGCGCATCCCCCGGCGCGCCGGCCTTTCTTTTCAGCTTCTGGACACCCACCGCATGCAAACACCCCAACCCCCTGCCCCGCCGCAGCCGCTGGCCGGCCTGCGCGTCGTCGAATTCACCCACATGGTCATGGGCCCGGCCTGCGGCCTGGTGCTGGCCGACCTGGGCGCCGAGGTCGTCAAGGTCGAGCCTGTCGGCGGTGACCGCACCCGGCGCCTGCTGGGCGCGGGCGCCGGCTTTTTCCCGATGTTCAACCGCAACAAGCAAAGCATCGCCATCGACCTGCACACGCCCGAAGGCCTGGACGTGGCGCGAAAGCTCTGCGCCAGCGCCGACGTGGTGGCCGAGAACTTCAAGCCCGGCACCATGGAAAAACACGGCCTGGACTACGCCACCCTGAACGCGGCCAACCCGCGCCTCATCTACGTCAGCCACAAGGGCTTCCTGCCCGGCCCCTACTCCCACCGCACCGCGCTGGACGAGGTGGTGCAGATGATGGGCGGCCTGGCCTACATGACCGGCCGCTCGGGCGACCCGCTGCGCGCGGGCAGCAGCGTCAACGACATCATGGGCGGCATGTTCGGCGCCATCGGCGTGCTGGGCGCGCTGATCCAGCGCGGCATCACCGGCAAGGGCATGCAGGTGCAGTCGGCGCTGTTCGAGAACAACGTGTTCCTGGTCGGCCAGCACATGCTGCAGTACGCCATCACCGGCCGGGCGGCCGCGCCCATGCCCGAGCGCATCTCGGCCTGGGGCGTGTACGACGTGTTCACGGTCAAGGACGGCGAGCAGATTTTCCTGGCCGCCGTGAGCGACGCGCAGTGGGTGGCCTTGTGCGACGCGCTGGGCTTTGCCGACCTGAAGGCCGACGCGCGCTACGCCACGAACAACGAACGCGTGACCGGGCGCGCCGCGCTGATGCCCGTGCTGCGCGAACGCTTGGCGCAGCGCAGCGCGCAGGAGCTGGCCGCGCTGTTCGAGCAGGCCGGCCTGCCGTTCGCGCCGATCCGCCGGCCCGAGGAATTGTTCGACGACCCGCACCTGCAGGCCACGGGCGGCCTGGCGGATATCCGCCTGCCCGACGGCGAACGCGCCGGCCAGACGGCGGCCAGCGCGCTGCTGCCCTTCACGCTGGACGGCCAGCGCCTGGGCGTGCGCCGCGACCCGCCGCTGCTGGGCCAGCACACCGCCGCGCTGCTGGCCGGCCTGGGCTACGGCCAGGACGAGATCGAGCGGCTGCGCAGCCGCTCGGTCATTGCCTGAGGGCTTGACGGCCTGCGGGCCCGGGCCGCCGAAGCGGGTCGCCGCCCTGCCCGGCCCTGGCGCCCTAAAGCTTGGCGATCGACACCTCGGTGGACTTGACCAGCGCCACCACGTCGCTGCCCACGGCGAGTTCGAGCTGGTCCACCGAGCGGGTGGTGATGACGGAGGTGACGATGCCCCACGGCGTCTCGACGTCGATCTCGGAGACGACGTCGCCGCGGATGATCTCCTTGACCTTGCCGCGGAACTGGTTGCGCACGTTGATGGCCTGGATGGAAGGACTGGACATGAAAAGTTCTCCTGGAACGGGTTGAAAAAACGGTTGAAAAACGGTGGAAATCAGTTGAAGAAGTTCAGCAATGCGCCGCAGGCCGGGCGCGGGCGCCGCAGCCAGCCGACCTGTGGCATGGGATTTTTGCTATAAAAACCATAGCTGTAATCCCATACCAGCCGTGGGCAAGCGGATGTTTTTGCCATCAGACAGCCCAGCGCAGGCCGTGCGCCGGCGGCCCCGGCCAGTGCGGCGCGCGCTCGGGCGCCTCGTCGGCCGGGTGTTGCAGCACGCGGTCCAGAATCCTTTTTTCGAGCAGGCCAAAGCGCGGGTCGCTGCGCTGGCGCGGGCGCGGCAGATCAATGCGCTCGTCCAGGGCGATGCGCCCGTCCTCGATCAGCACCACCCGGTCGGCCAGCGCCACGGCCTCCTGCACGTCGTGCGTGACCAAGAGCGCGGTAAAGCCGTTGCGCTGCCACAGGCCCTCGATGAGCTGGTGCATCTCGATGCGCGTCAAGGCGTCCAGCGCGCCCAGCGGCTCGTCGAGCAGCAACAGGCGCGGGTTGTGCACCAGCGCCCTAGCCAGCGAGACGCGCTGGCGCTGCCCGCCCGACAGGCGCGCCGGCCAGTCGCCCTGGCGCTCGGCCAGCCCGACCTGGGCCAGCACGTCCTGCGCGGCCGCGTGGCTGCCGGCCGGCAGGCCCAGCGCCACGTTGTCGATCACGCGGCGCCAGGGCAACAGGCGCGCATCCTGGAACATCACGCGGGTGTCGCCGCGCAGGCCGATCACGTCCTGCCCGTCCAGCCGCACGCTGCCTTGCGTGGCCGCTTCCAGCCCGGCGACCAGGCGCAGCAGCGTGCTCTTGCCGCAGCCGCTGCGCCCGACGATGGCGACGAACTCGCCCGGCGCGATCTGCAGGTCGGCCTGGCGCAGCACCGGGCGCGGGCCGTAGTGCTTGGACAGGCGCCGCGCCTCCAGGCGCACGCCGCGCGGGCCGGCGGGTTTGTTTTCAAGGGTCAAAATAGCCTCCAGTGCAGGCTGGGCTTGGGCCAGCCGCTATCAAAAGATGAGCGTTTAGGTTCAGCAGCCATGGGCTAGGCACCCTGGTAGCCGGGGTGCCAGCGCAGCCAGTAGCGCTCCAGCGCGCGGGCCAGCACGTCGGCCAGCTTGCCCAGCAGCGCGTAGAGCAAGATGCCCACCAGCACCACGTCGGTCTGCAAAAACTCGCGGGCATTCATCGTCAGGTAGCCGATGCCGGCCTGCGCCGAGATGGTTTCGGCGACGATCAGGATCACCCACATCAGCCCCAGCGAAAAGCGCAGCCCCACCAGGATGGAGGACATGGCGCCGGGCAGGATCACCTCGCGGTAGAGCTGCCAGCGCGTGAGGCCATAGCTGCGGCCCATCTCGACCAGCCCCGGGTCCACGCTCTTGATGCCGTGAAAGGTGTTGAGGTACATCGGAAAAAACACCGACACCGCAATCAAAAAGAGCTTGGCCGTCTCGTCGATGCCGAACCACAGGATCACCAGCGGAATGAGCGCCAGCGCCGGAATGTTGCGCACCATCTGCAGCGTCGAGTCCAAGAGCGTCTCGAAGAACTTCACCGAGCCGGTCAGCAGCCCCAGCCCCAGCCCCAGCCCGCCGCCAATGGCCAGCCCCGACAGGGCGCGCCAGGCGCTGACCTTCACATGCGTCCACAGCTCGCCCGAGACGGCCAGCGCCCAGGCGGCCTTGAGAACCTCGGAGGGCGCGGGCAGCACCCGGGTCGAGAGCCAGCCCAGCGAGGCGGCCACCTGCCACAGCGCGACCAGGCCGACCGGCACCAGCCAGGGCAGCGCGCGCCGGCCCAGGCCGCGCAGCAGCGCGCCGCCTTGCAGGCCCGGCAGGCCAAGGCCCGGCCCGTCAGCCACCCCGGGCAGCGGCGTCGTCTGGAGTTCACGGATTGCTTGGGTCATGGGTGTCTTTCTGCAAACGGGTCCGGGTGCATCAGCTTTGCGAGGCGCGCGGCAGGTAGCTGTTGGCCACCACCTCGCCGAACGGGCCGGTCAAGCCGCTGCCCGCCAGCGTCTGGCGCAGCTTGCGCGGCAGCAGCGGAAACACCAGCTCGGCAAAACGGTAGGCCTCCTCGAGGTGCGGGTAGCCCGACAGCACGAAGGTGTCGATGCCCAGCGCAGCGTATTCCTCCATGCGGGCGGCCACGGTTTTCGCGTCGCCCACCAGCGCCGTGCCCGCGCCGCCGCGCACCAGCCCCACGCCGGCCCACAGGTTCGGGCTGATTTCGAGGTCGGCGCGGCTGCGCTTCTTGCCGCCGGCATGCAGCGCGGCCATGCGGCGCTGGCCTTCCGAATCCATGCGCGAGAACGCCGCCTGCGCCCGGATCACCGTGTCGTCGTCCAGCCGGCTGATCAGGCTTTCGGCGGCGGCCCAAGCCTCGTCCTCCGTCTCGCGCACGATGACGTGCAGCCGGATGCCGAACTTCACGGTGCGGCCAAACTTTGCGGCGCGGGCGCGCACATCGGCAATCTTCTTGGCGACTTCGGCGGGCGGCTCGCCCCAGGTCAAATAGGCATCGACCTGCTCGGCGGCCAGGTCGTGCGCGGCATCCGATGAGCCGCCGAAGTACACCGGGGGGTAAGGCTGCTGCACCGGCGGGTAGAGCAGCCGCGCGCCCTTGACGCTCAGGTGCTTGCCCTCGAAATCAAAACTCTCGCCGGTGTGGCTGCGGGCGATGACCTCGCGCCAGATGCGGATGAACTCGGCCGACTGCTCGTAGCGCTCGGCATGGCCCAGGCTCACGCCGTCGCCTTCGAGCTCGGCCTGGTCGCCGCCGGTCACCAGGTTGATGAGCAGCCGCCCGCCCGAGAGCCGGTCGAACGTCGCAGCCATGCGCGCGGCCAGGCTGGGCTGGT
>Ga0308157_10001525_pt1 | contig 46527 bp, 44 predicted proteins | sample PhyBR1_FD_201035 | JGI IMG/M metagenome (GOLD analysis project Ga0308157, IMG submission 201035) | Phyllosphere microbial communities from UC Gill Tract Community Farm, Albany, California, United States - DLSLB.R1 | ecosystem: Host-associated > Plants > Phyllosphere > Unclassified | place: USA... | reverse complement strand
GAATTATGGGGAAATATGGCAAAAGAGTGCACGAAAAAACACCCCTGCATGAGGGGTGTAAGGGTTGTTGCGCATGTCCCGGTAGCGTTAATGTCTCAACTATGTATCTATAAGTGGGGGTAATAACGTAATGCCGGGCTTGGGTTGTTGCTAAAGTCTAGCGAAAACGGATCTGCTTGGCAGGTGCCAAGTTGGATGCATCTTTAAAGACTTCCGGCGTAGGCAAGGAAGCCCGTGCCTTTGCTTTTTTGACAGAAGGGACTTTAGCCAGTGCTGCGCTGCCGCCCATTTTCATACCATTCAGTGCCGCCCGACCGCAGGAGCGAAGGATCGGCCATACAACGCTACGCAGCAGGACAGCAACTGCGACTACGATCATTGCGAAAAAAGCGGCGATCGTAGTGGTGAGGAAGGCTTCGATCTTGCCAGTTTGTGCAGTTTGGGTTTTCATTTAAGGCTCCTGAAAGTTAGTTTTGACGTGCCAGAGGGCGGATGATTGCGAAAACGACCGGATGGTCGTAGTTTTGAGACGAAAAAAAAACCCGTATTGGGCCTTTTCATTGTTGCTGGCAAACGAAAACGTCAGCCGGGATTTTTAAGCGTAGGCAGCTTGGAAATCGAGCTGTTCGATTTCGACGTTAGCGCGCAGGGCGAACATGATGACAACCACCAGCGGGGTTGCCACGTATGCCAGGAATAGACCGATGCTTTGAAGCGTGCCAGCGGTTGATGGAACGTCTCCCATCACACCAGCCATGACATACGACACAACGTCACCGTTCATCGAAAGCAACGGTTGTCCACTCATATAGCCTTTTGCTTCCATGGCGATACCTGTCAGCGTGAAGGCTGCAGCGATCATCAGGACGCAAATAGTTGTAACAATAATGCCGTTGTCCGACAGGAGGTGACGAAAGGTTTTCATGATTGGTTTTGGAATGGTCGTGCTTGTGGGCCGAAGAAGCTGGAAGGCGTTTCGGTATGGTCTTGCGGGGATGTTGCTGTTGCTGGTGAGGACCGAGTTGGTTAGCCTTCGATAACGCCGGTGACTTCGGAGCCGACCGTAAAGGTGGCGCCGTCGTAAGCCGACAGATTGATCGAATCGCAGAATTCCAGGAAGGCTTGCTCGTTGCTGAGGTCGATGTGGTTCATCGTAAAACTCCAATGTCAATGCCGCAGAAGCGACGTGGGGAAAAGGAGTAGCCGTGGATGGCTTTCCGGCGCTGGGCTAGAAAGCGGTGTGTTGGGTGGGGAATTGATGCATCCGAATGGATGCATCACAGGGACTACTGGCAATTACTTACCGCTAGCGATCCATACGGAGCGAAGCGGCAACTTACTTTTAGTGGGCTCGCACGAACACCTGACGCGTGGCGTCGAAGTGGAAGTTCTTGCGAAATTCATTGTTGAAATACACCATGAACGCTTTATGGCGGTCAGGCGTAGTTTCACGGCAGATGGTGAAGAAAACTGCCAGGCCACCCATTTTTTCAGGCTCGAATTGCGGATGGCTGACGATTTGGCTGAAATCATCAATATCACCAGCCTGCACTGCAACTTGGGCCGGCGTCATGCTGAAAAAGTTCATGCCGTTGATGTCGTTGTCGTGCGGATTCCAGCCGGAGGTTTTGCCGGCCGAGGAAAGTTGATAGCTGTTGGAATTGTGATTCATGATAGCTCCTAGTCAGTTCCGCAAAGGCGGTGTGGGAAAAGGAGTAGCGCGAGCGCTTTCCGATAGGTTCGGAAAACGGGTGTATTGAAATGGGCCTTACATAGCCGATATTATTTTGGCTTGGCCAGCAAACCGATCAGATCAGGTAGAAGCTGGAAAGCGAGAGCGTAATCGCTTTGGAGAATTGCCGGTAGCCGACATGGGAATTGTACACCTACTTTTGCGCGTTGGAAACAGAAGGGGCGCATGCCCCCCTGTTTTTTTTATGCATGCATCACATGCGTGGTTGTTGGAATCCGCGGCACCGGAATGGCTGCTGCTGGGGCCTTATCGTGCTGGCGCTGTGCTCGCGTGAGCTGCGAGCGGCGCTGCTGATGCGAATCGCAGTATTGAAGCCACAGGTCGGCGAAATCGGTCCCCTCGACTGGCGGGATCTTGAGTTCGACTTCGTAGCCAGCCGCTTCCAGCCGAGATTTCAGTAGCTTCGCGTGGTGTTCACCAGGCCGATGGCCCTTCTTCGGGTCAACTGCATCGTGGTCCGCGAAGATGATGATTTTGTCGAACCGTCCTGCCGGAATATCCACCAGTTCGAGGTTGCCGCAGTTCAGGAGCGACCACACGTTGATGTCATAACGGTAGGCCGTGCCGACAGCGACAGCGTTCTCGATCCCCTCTGTCACGCCCAGGACGCGGCTTGCTGGAGCGTTCACCACCCGAATAGCAGCACCATCAAGCTTGCGTACTCCGGCCATCTGCTTTTTCACCATCTCGAACGGTGCCTTGTTGCCGGCGGCCGTCAGGTAGGTGCGGTGGCCAGTGATCGGACTTAGCTTCGCGTCGATCGCCTGTGCCAGCAGCGTAGGGAAAGAACCGAGCGACGCAAACTTGCCGTCGTCTTTTCTGTCCCAGTACGTCATTCCAGGATGGAAACGAAGCGATCGGCTCAGCTTCGACACATCGCACCCTGGCACCCTCTTTTGGAGGTAGCGCGAAGCTGGATCATTACCGTTGAGCGGCCGGGCCTTCGCCCATGCACGCTGCAGCCGTTCACGGTTCTTGGCCACCTTCTCTGGACTGAAGTCCTGATCCTCAAAGGTGAACGCCCGCACTGGCGCGTCCGTGCTTCCGACCGTGCCGTCATCGAGGAACTTCAACACCTCAGCCGAGTTCCAGCCCGTGAACGCCTTGAGCAGCGTATAGCCGTTGCCAGCTTCACAGTGCTGACACCACCAGGTGCCGAGATTGCCCTTGTTGTCGAACCGAAAGCGGTCCTTGCCCCCGCACAGCGGGCAGGGTTTGCCTTTGCCTGATAGGCAGTTCTCGTCAATTCCTGCGGAGACGAGTTTCTGATGCCAAACTACCTTGCTGAAATCAATTCCCATAAATGCCCTCTTTGCCAGGATCTGGCTATCGAAAATGGCGTAGGCACTCAATACATGAGGCTTTCGTGAGGCGGGCGACCTCAAGAAAACCGTGAATATTTTCCGATGGAGCATGAGGCTCCATCTGAACTTTTAAAAATCGATCGGCTGCATTGCGTCAGCACGATGAATGAACGGGATCTGATCGGGATAATCGTCGTCTTGACGTGGTGACGGAGCGCGGCTTGGCCGGCGCCCACTACCGGGACCACCGCCTTGTGGCTGCTGTGGTTCGGGCCGCCTGCTCTGCCGCGCGTTATCAAGCGCCTGTTGAATGGCTTCACGCGCGGTACCAGGTTCCGAGCTTTCAAAACCGCTGGGCTGCTGATCGCTGAAGCTCTCACCGCCGGCACGGTTGCCGAGCATTTGCATGGACTCAGCGATGATGTCAGTCGCGTAGCGCTCGATACCGTCCTTGTCGGTGTACTTGCGCGTCTGGAGGCGACCCTCGACGTAGACTGAGGAACCCTTTTTCAGGTACTGGCCGACGATCTCAGCCAGGCGGCCGAAGAACGCAATGCGATGCCACTCAGTTTGTTCCTTCGTCTCGCCAGTGTTCCGGTCTTTGGACTTGAACGAGGTGGCCACCGCGATGTTCGCAATAGCATCACCGCTTGGCAGGTAACGAATTTTAGGGTCGCGGCCGAGATTGCCCACGATGATGCACTTGTTCACTGATGCCATGATGGCTCCTTGGATATGAAACCGCCCCGGGGATCGGGGCGGAAAGTTGTTGATGCGGCGCCGGGGCGCTCAGCGCCCGGGATGGACTAGGGCCAGCGTCACGAATGAGGCCAAATGCTTGGAAACTAACTTGTCCAGGCGGATGAGCTGCCTAACTGTCAGCCGCTCGCCACTCTCAAGTGACGTCCGCATTTCCAGCGCTTCATGGCGCTCTAGATTGAGATGCAGAACCACGTGTTGCGCGTAGGCGCTCACCGTTGGATCGGCGACCTTGCCCGACCAGTAGGTCAATGCGACGTCGACCTCTTCGAGGATGAGCTTGATCTGTTTTCCCAGATCATCACGGCTCAGGCTGCGAGATACCCACCAGCCACCCAGTCCAAGACCGACGAGGACGGCGAAGCCGAGTTGAGTGAATGAAAGCATCTTTGCTCCGTTTGAAAATTAATGAACCTTGATCGAGTAATGGTTGCGCTTACGCGGTTCCATTTTTCCGTTCACCTCGACCTCAAAGTGTTCCTTGCCGACGAGTTGGACTGTTACCGGTTGCCCGATGCTCAGGTCGTACTGCTTGACCAGCACGTCCAGATGCTCACCGAGGAAGTCCTTGGTGTACTGCCCTGACTCGGATTCCATTTTCAGGACGTAGGTGACATAGGGCTTCTGATCGCCACGGCCCGGGCGCGTTTCTTCGCCAAAGCTCAGGATGCGTCCACGAAATGGCCGTCCCTGACGCTCGTCTGTTGGCACGAGCGTGTGCACGAGGGATTGGGCCGGAGCACTGGGCGCCGGCTTCTGCCCTTTTCCTTTACCGGCACCAGAGCGAACCATTGGGGCTGACTCCGCCGGCTCGCCGAATGGGGCTGCGACCTGGTCCGCGTCGGCACTGTGCACAGGGCCGCTCTGTTGCTGCGAAGCCTTCTTCACCGACTGCGCTCGTGCACCACCGAAGCCGCGTTCACGGATCCACTGAATGGCGCCGTCGAGGTCGTAAGCAATACCGCACTCTTCCGCGATGGCCGGGGTGAACATGGCTTCTTGCAGAATGCGATTCGCCCTGCACGACGCGCGAATGACCCCGGCATCGAAGTATTGGTAGAAGTTGACCTTCTGCCCGCCAATTTCGGCACTGCATACTCGATTGGCTGGGACAAGCGCGGTAAAGGGCGATGCGACTGGCCCTTGTGGCTGGACTGCTGCTGGTGCCAGCGCTGGTGGCGCTGGCTGGGCCGCTACTGGGTTACGGGTCAGGCTGCGTCCAATAAGGCGTCCTGCGGTTTTGATGACCATGTAAGGCATGGCCAAGGCTGCGACAGCGATTGTCTCGCCTCGTGTCAGTGCCTGTGGGGTTGTGCTCATGCGTTCTCCTCTTTGCCGAAGTTCGGCTTTAGATAAGGAGTGAGCTTTGTGTTGCGCTCTTCGATACGGGTATCGAACAGCGAATGGGATGCGATTGCCGGTAGCCGACAGGAATGATATTACCGGGGAATTTATACGAGTGCAAAGATAACTTGCTAAACGGGAACAAAATCCGACGCCCCATAGAGGGCGCCGGATTCCGGATTGTTACAGTTTTGCCACGTCGATCGTAAAGTCAGCCATGCTCCAGAGTTCAGGGGTATGGGTGATGAAATACTCCCGTTCGTAGCCACCTTGTGCCAGGACTGCGCGCTTCATTGCCATGAATGTGCGTTTGGCTTTCGGGTCCAGGGCGCCGTCGGTCTCATCGGTGAAAAGCGTTTGATAGCTGGTCGTCTGGTTCGACTGCGAGGCGTAAAGGGCGATTGCCCTCGTCAAGCATTCGTTCACCAAAACTTCTTCCCCACCTGACATGTCCCTGAGCTTTTTGCCGTCTCCGCCGCGCGAGCTGTCGAAAACTGTCACCTCGAAGGTTTCCTTCAAGTTGCCGTTCTTCTGAGCTGTTTGGGTATCAAGGCGCACTACGAACCGTCCAGCGAAACACTCTTTCAGCAGGTTGTTGCAGATGACAGCGATTTCCGGCCCTGCATCGTCAATGCTCAGCGCGACACAGCCATCGTTGCCCAGCCCCTTTTCCAGCCTCTTCCAAAGCCCTATTTCTTCTGCGCACTTCTCGGCCATGACCTTGATATGTGCAGAGCGAGCGGCAAGCGCACGCGCTGCCTCAAGTTTGCCCACCATCATAGTCTGCTGCTCACCCAGCGCAGCCTGCCTTGCACGGGCATCTTGCACCCCGCGGTTGGCAGCTTCGACGCTTCCCTTTGCCCTGTTGACTTCGACGTCGGTCACCGGCTCGGCCAAACTATTCAAGCGGTCCTGATACTCTTTGACCTCTTGCGCATGGCTTGCCTCCAGTTCGCTGATCGCGCCCTGGTGCTGCACGTCGACTTGCTGGAGCTGGACACGCAGCGTTTCCGCGCGCTGGAGGGCGGCGTCACGCATACGCTTGTGCTCAGCAATATCGGCTTCAAGAGCCGGCACGCGAAGTTCAGCTTCATCGAGAAGCGGCTGTTTTGCAGCCGTGGCGGTTGCAGTTGCCAGTTCCCCGCTGATGCCCTTGCGCTTGAGCTGAAGTTGTTCGAGATTCGCTTCGGTGGCAAGGTGCCCATCTATCGAAACTTGCAGCGCAACTATCTGCGCTACCAGTGCCTCGTACGCCTGGCGCTTGGCCACCAAGTCACTTTCGTTCTTCGGTATGGCGCCAGCCGCTTCGTTAGCGTTCACCAGCAGCTTGCACTGACCTTGCAGGCCAGTTCCTTTGCATGGCACCTCCTCGATCAGGGCAGCAGTCTGCTTGAGCCGGACGATGACTTGCTTCTGTGCCTCACCCTGCGACTGCAGTGCTGCCCGCTCACCTACAAGGCGTTGCATCGTCGCGCGATCGGCGGCCGCGGTACCAAGCTGCGACTTCGCCAGCGCGATACCGTTGTCGACCTCTGCCAGAGTGGCATTGGCGGCTGCGACGGCATTGCCGGCGGCGAGGATACTTTCCCGCTGCGACAGCACTGCACGTTGCCGGGCTAGGTCCTGGCCACCGTTGGCGATCACCTGTTCCGCACGCGATTGCTCGGTCCGGTTGGTGGCCACCTCCGCTTGCAGCGCCTTTCGCTGTCCATCTACTTGCAGGAGCAGTTCCGAGAGCCGTGCCGCAGCCTTCGTGGTGGCGTTCGCAATTTGCGTCGTGAGGAACTTTCTTTCCTCAATATCGCGGGCCTGGGTGTCTCGCTTAGCTTCCAGCAGCGACTGCGCCTGCCTTGCCTGTTCCAGCGTTGTGACCTTTGCCTGCTCATCTGCTTTCGCGGTGACGAGCACGCCGGCGATACGATTGATTTCCTCGTTGGCCAGCGCCACTTCGGTATCGTACTTTCGGGCTTCCGCGAGTTCACCGTTCAGCTGGTCCAGCCGCTGTTTGATGAACTTGGCCACCTGGTTCGACTTTCCGGACAGATCGTGGAAGTCGTCCAGATTGAGGACTGAGGCCAAGATCGACTTGATGTCGCCGACCTCGTACTGAGCGATGGTTTTTCTCTTCTGCGCGGAAAATTGCGCGGTGAAGAAGCGCTCAGGCGGGCCGAGAATTTCATCGACACAGCGGTCGTACGTTACTGCTTTGCCGTCGCTGAGCGTTCCGTCAGGCAGAGCCATCGGTTCCCACGTTCCGGTGTCAGCGGCGCATCGGTACAGGTAGCAATCAGCCTTGGTGGTCTTGCCGGCGACACGGAAGGAGAGAACCGTCCGATAGTCCACGCCAGCGTGTTCCCAATCCAGCTCTTTCAGGGCTGATGGCCCCTTGATCTGGTCCCAGTACGAGAATCCACCAGGCCCGAGCGTCGTCGAGCGAGATGGCATGCAGCGGTAGGGTTGCAAGTTGTCGAGGATTGTCGTCTTGCCGGCGCCGTTCGGGCCGATGAGACAAACGAGCATTGCTGCTGCTGGAATGGACATCAGGTCGAGGACGAGTTCGTCACGCCCGAAGGCATAGAAGATCCCGGCGAAGCCTTGCAGCTTAAGTTTTTTTGGTTTCAAGTTGAGCTCCATTGCCGCGAGGCGGCGTTTAAATGGAGTCAGCCGGTAGAACGGCTTTCCGATCAGGTATATCGGAAAGCGTAGAGGGAGAAGTGTGATTGCCGCTGAGCGACCTGGTCATCATATCAGTAAGTTGCTTATCTGCATAATTTGGCGCGGCAGCGTAGCGAATTGCACACAGCCAGTGACCTTTTGCCCCAGCGGATAGGCTATTCGGCCCAGCCCCTTATGGAAGGCAAAAAGGCTCGCCTAAGCGAGCCTCCTGCATTGCCGTTATCGGAAATTGTTCGACCGTCCTTCGCGACGGAAGGCCCATGGAGGCGTCGGGTTAGGTTCCGCCCACAGGCCCAGGCGCTGCTGCCGTGCAGCGTCCTGAGCTTGGCCATAGCTGGCATCTTTGCTGTATCGCGAGTACCACCAGGCGAAGCCCCGTTGGATCTGCACTATATTGCCGTCGACGCCGTTCAGGAAGATGCGGCAGACGGAGCGACCATACTGGTCGCGATCGACTACTTCAACGTCGACCGTTTTCCGGTAGATCATGTCCGACAGCGAGGCCTTTGAAGCTTGGCCATTCGATTGGGAAGATTCAGGCGCGTCGATACCGTGTAGCCGGCATTTCATCTGGCGGTTATCGGGACTGAGAACTTTGACGGTATCCCCATGAGACACCCCCACCACCCGAAATTGCTCGGCGTAGGTAGAGGAAGCGGAGAAAGCCAAAACTGCGGCGGCCGAGATCATCTTTTTCATTTATTTCTTTCGTTGTTGGGCGCTCTCGCCCGTGAGGTTGCTGGAATGGTAAACCGCTGGGCCACGCAAGGTCCGCTTGATGAACGGACCCCGGTGGAATTTATTGCAGTGCCTTGCGGCTTTTCAGGCCGTCCGGCACGAAGTCGAACATCGGCATGCCGTGCAGCTCAGCAAGCTCGCCGGCATAGTCGGCGGCCAGCTGGTAGGTGCTGAAATCGCCTACCGCGTCGACGCCGCCCTCGATCAGGTGCGCATACACCGAGAAGGATTGCGGGTTGACGTTGTCGATCTCGTAGTGCGTGTCGCTGGCGCCGGTACCGGCGAGCAGATCGCGCACGCCATGGATCTCGAAGGCGTCGTAGAGTTGCTCGCAGCCGCGCATGATGCTGTCCGCGTAGCGGTCAAATACGGGCACCTGTTCGCCGGTGAGGGGTGCAGAAGTTACTTGCTGGCTGGCGCTGGCTGGCGCCGAAGTTTTCGTGGTCAGGTTCATGGTTATGTTTTCGTACGGTTTCATTGGGAAAGGCCCGCCGAAGCGGGCCATTGCGGGAGTGCGCGACCTTGCGGCCGAGCGTTAGGTTGTTGCCCTGGCTTGTCCAATGCGGCCACGTGCGTAACGCACGCAGCGGCGCAGGCCTACCATCGTTTTGGTACCGACCCAGCGGGCGCTAGCAGCAGCGGCGAACGCCCCGCCCCGCGCCATTACGACAAGGTGCGCGGCGATCGTCGTTGTCATTGCAGAGGCACGCCGGATTTCAGCGGCTCGCACCCGGCTTGGCGTGAACGAGCCTGACCAGGTGAAGCCGTGACCGAAGGCCTCGTTGCGCACCCGCGTCTTGAAGGACGCCTGCCGCAGCTTGAGGTTTTGGGCGCAGTGCAGGCGTTCCACCTCCAGCAGGAACAGCACGTCCTGTTCAGCTCGGCGCAGCTTTTCCTTGAGACGCTTGCGGCTCATGTATTCCTGATGGATCACGGCACCGATGATCGTGGTGGCCAAACCGAAAATGCCCGAGATGATTGCTGAATCCATAGTGGTGTTCTCCAGTGACCGGAGGCGAGCGCCTGGCCGGTAGTTGCGGGGGTTACGCGCGAGGCGTAGTCGAATGCCGAAAATCGGCGAGGGAAACTGGTGAGATGTACTCATCGATGGGACGCATCGAAAAGTAGGTTTAGGCGGGGAAAGCCAGCCGCCCGAAGGGGCGACTGGTTGGGGTTGCGATGTTGGCTTTGCGTGTTACGCCGCGAGGGCCAGTTCGATTGGTGGATGCCAAGCGAATTTAGTCGTCACGAACAGCGTGCCTGCCATTTCGATGGCGGCTTGCACGGCCCAGTCTTCGAGCACTGCCTTGTCGCCTTCCGAGGTGCCTGCCATGACAGCAAGGGCTGTCTCGTAGACCGGCTTCTCGTAGGTGCCCGTTCGGACGATCGAGACCGATCCGACGCGAGCATCGTTCTTGTAGAGCCAGAAGCCGTTCGCCTGGCCGACGCGCTTGTACGGAATCGGCGTGTGCGAAAGGCTCGGGAAGAACTCCCGCGTGACTTCCTTCAAGGTGAAGGACTCGCCATTGCGCGCCACGTCGATGACGTAGAAGCGGTCATTGGAGCAGTAGTTTGTGAGAAAGGTCGGGTACTCGTTCAGCTTCGCATGCACGCCCAGTCTGGCCAGGTGTGTATGACTGTCCCCGACCATCCAGCAGAACTTGGCGCCGGCGTGCGCACCGCGCTCGAGCGAGATGCGGTCATGCACGAGCAGGTCGTTCGGATAGCGTTGGAGCAGTTCGAGTTTGTAACGTGCGACTTCGGCCAGCATTGCGTCGATGATTTTGTTTGCGATGGACATGCGTTCTCCTAACGCACACAGGCCGCGATGCGGCCTGGTGCTGGTTTTCGATGAAGGGTGAAATCTAAAAGCCCAATTCCGCTTCGTGGACGGCTTCCTGATCTTGTTGGACTGCTTGCGGGGTGACCGCTTATTGACGTGGTGCCGGGTAGGCGAGAGAAGCGAAGAACTCGCTCGCAATGTCTTCCGGCGACATTGTTTGAAGTGCCGACAGGCGGTCCTCTAAGCCCTCTTGCGGGGTGTTCGAGAAATCGCACCATCGCATGAAGCGTTCGTTGACCGAGACAAGCGCCGAAATGCCGGCGCAGCGCTGGCGCTGGATCGTCAGCACTTCGCCTTCGATCCGGACTTCAGCGGCCGCGGCCAGGATTCGCTTGATCGCTTGCCTGTCCACCGTCTTCGAAAATTCCTCGTCGACGCTGTACCGCACACGCACCCAGCTGTCTTTGCAGTGGTGTGCGATGCTTGCGAGCTGCTCCAGATCTGGAATACCGTCAAAGCCGATGTCGATCATGCGCTTGGACGGCGTAGCGTGAGCTACAAAGTCGGCGGTATCGGCAGTGACGTTCCACTCCAGAACATACTTGTCGCCATCCTCGCCGTAATGAAACCTGCCGCAAGAACCGGCGTACGCTATCCGCTGGAGGCGGCCGTCGTGCTGCCGCTCCCATTGCTGGTGTTTGTGAATATGGCCAAGCATCCCGGCGTTGGTAGACGCTGCGAACAAGGCACCGAGCGAGAACTCGTGATCCAGGCCTGCCATTGGAACGCCATGTTCGTTGAGCGAGCCGTCGACGGTGCCGTGTCCAACAAGAACGGTCGGGACACCGCGGCGGCGCAGCGCATTATTGGCTGGGCCGAACGACGCGAGAAGCGAAGCCAGATGGTTGCCCATCTCAGCGTTTGCGTTCTCGGCGCCGACAGCAAGCGCCAGCTCGGCCTTGTTGACGGTCGGGATGGCCGTCACAACAAGCTGATACTCGATGCTCAGGTCTTCCGGGTTGTATTCGACGAACTGGCCGTCGACCATGCCTACCATGCCGATCTTGTCCGCGACGTAGATCGGATGCTTGGCACCGATCATTTCGAGGATTTTCAAAAGGCCGACTGGCTCATGCGAAAACGTCCCCTGCAGCAGGAACACTGGGCAGTGATCAGCCAGCTGCTTGAGGCGTTTCGCCAGAGCGCGCAGCGCTGGCGAGTGGCCGTCGAGCGCGTGGTCGGTCGCGTCGCCACTGATGATGGCTAGGTCGACTTGTTGCTTGACTGCTGTCTCGACTGCGTACCCGAAACACCGATCCGCTTCGACCAGGTTGGTCGGGCAGTAGTGTAGGTCGCTGGCGTGCAGAATTTTCATCTTTGACTTCTCCCATTGGTGCCGTAAGCGGCGTAGAAATGGAGAGAGCGATATCGCTCATGGCTGCGGTCGCAGGCAGGAACGTCGAACTGTTCGAGGTGAAACGCCGGGTCCGATCCAGCAGCGCTGGAATCGGACACCGACAAATTACAGATTTATGTTCAGTCAGGGGCCTGCTGATGACCGCTCGACGCTGATGTAGTGATCCATCATTTCACGGCGGCGCTTGATCGTGGCCAGCGGCCATTCGTCGTCCCAGACGCCAGTGAACACGACGCCGGCGATGTCGCCAGAGTCAATGCCGATCGCGTTTTGAAAACGGAACAGGGCATCGTTCAGGTCGTCTGTTGTGACGGCTTCGGTAATCAGCTTTTTCGTGATCTGGCTAAAACGCGGCATGCTGGCTCAGCTCGACTTGCGTACAGCAGCGATCTGGCGTGCTGGAGCAATGCGTGCCGGTGGCGCCGGTTGCTTTGCCGGTTGGTTTGCGGTGGCAGGCTTCGGGGCATCATTGCCGGCGCCGAATATTGAAGCGAACGCTGATCCGGTTGGACTGGCGGGGTTGAAGAGATTGTTCATGGGATTCCAATGAGCTTGTTGAGGGTGGTTTTAGTTTAGCTTCCAGGCCGAGACGTCGACATAGTCGGAAAGCGTCTCTTCGCACACGCGCGCATGGTCGGCGCCGACGATGGTCGAAAGCAGGTTGACGAGTTGTTTCAGCTCCGTTCGCATGCTGCGGCCGGTGATCCGGCGCACCATGTGAATGTCGAAGCCGAGTACGTCGCAGACCCATTCGAAAGGAACGAGGCCCGGGTCAGGATTGAGGCTGTACATCCATACCAGCGCGTCAAGGCGGTCCTGCTCTCCCTGGCACAACGTCGCCGCCTGTCCAAACAGGTCTTGGACAGGCGTCCAGGCTGGCCGCGGCTTCAAGTCCCAGATCATGCGAAGGAACATGCGCTTGGCCAGCTTCGTTTCGATACTGTCGTTCGGGTCGACCGTCTCGAGGTCAACGGCGATGCCGTCGTCGATCCGTTCGTCCAAACCCGTGAAGTCGAGGTCCTGTTCGGTGAGAACTGGTGCCGGCGGCTTGCGCGTGGCCAGAACCATGGTTTCGATCTTCGGTGGTGACGTTGGGCGGGTGACTGGTGGAATTGCAGCTGGCGCTACGGCAGCCTTGGGATAGGTGGGAGGGGTATTGAAAGGGATTTCATCGCATTCCCCGAAAATGTTCCACTGTCCAATGACAGATGGGTTCGGAGAGCTCGCAATTTTTGCGGTTGGCATTGGTACCTCCAGTGATTGCCGCGTGGCGGCAGTAGAAAGAGGTATCCGGCGTGGGATTTGCGCTCGATGCGATCGAGGGCAAATTCGGGAGATGTTGCTGGAAGGGGTGACTTGCGCTGAGAAAAAGGATGCCTACAATGGGCTCACTAATGAACCACGAGGATTTTATGACCGACCTGAATAGTATGGATAGCGCAGCTTTTGATGCATGGCTGCTGGAGCAGAGCGGCACACCAGGCGCGTCGGATGACGAGCAGCTGATAGAGGTGTTTAGCAGGGCGCTTCGTGAGGAGGCGCCGGAGGGGCGCGCACAGAGCCTGATTGATGTGGCCAATCTGTGCATAGCAATGGCCGACAAGAGCCTGGGCTCCCAGGTTCCTGTCAGCACTTGCCTGACTCTTACACGCCACTAATTAGGCGAGCAAGGTCATTCTTGCGGTACTGCGCACGGAACGAACATTGCGCCAAACGCGATCATTTTCGATGCACGGTTCGTCTTCGATGAGGTTGAGTTCATCGAGAACCTGCTGTGCTTTTTTCGGGTCGCGAGCGAGGTCAAACAACTTCGTCCAAAATTCCTGCGCATGCACAGGGAACAGGGAGTAGCGTTGAGCGCCTGCAGGCTGATCGAGGGTTGCTTGAAAAGCGGCCTTGGTGGCTTGCGTCAGAATTGAGATTGCGTTCATGTTCACTACTCCTAGTCATTACCGCATAGCGGTGTTAAGAAAGGAGAAAGTGACTTTGCGTCACTTATCTATCGCGGGATAGATAAGTAATTGGGAAGTGAAGAATTGCCGGAGGCCGACAGCGCTAATGTACTGGATCGCTGTTAAGTTGTCCAGTGGCAAATTCAGCTGATATACGCACGAAGCTTTGTATGTGCACTGTTGCCTACTCAGGCAGCTTGCCGGATCGTGCAAACTCTACCAGGTCGTCGAATGTGAAGCTGAGTCCAGCAGGCAGAAAGACACGTTGGGCTGCTTCAAATCTATCCACGTCAGGGCGCGAGAACACCTTCGCCATTCCCCTGACCGCGTGGAGTTGATCGGGCGGTGCGTCACCAGGCAGCGCCATCTTGACGAGTGAATTTACACGTTCCTTGCGGCGCTGGCCAAAACTTTGTTGCTTGAGCACTCTCGCATAGACCGTCGCGAAAAACCTCTCGGCTAAGAACGGAGTGAACTGCTTGGGCAGTTCGTTAAATGCCCGGTTTAGGTCAGGTTTTTTTACGACCACGTCGTAAAAATTGCGTGCCGCGGTTTTCATGATGTCAGCATTAACTTCGACTTTAGGCCCGACCAAGAACATGTAAGGGGCAGGCCTCTTGATCGTCAAAGGGCGCAAAGCCTCAGTACCCTCACATGCGGCAACAAAAACTCCCAGGTTGAAATCGCATGCGATGTTGATTGCGCGCAGGCGATCCACCAGCGCATGCCAGCATAAAGGACAGCCCGCCTGATCGGGACGATGGCCCACCTCAAAGCCTTCCTTGCCAGCGTGCCCTTCGATGTGGATGATCGGCTTCCATCCTACTTGGCAGTCCGCTTCGATACGATCTAGGGCCTGCCAAAATTCTTCTTCGGAACTGACAACGCATCGCGTGATCCGGGGCGCGGATTTGTTTGGCAAGATGTCGCGTAGATGGTTATAAAGAGACAGGCCGGTTTGCATTTCCCAAGCCGGCACGCAATCGATGATTTCGATTGTGCTGTAGGAAATCCCGGAGACAAAGGTCGATGGCATATAAAACGCCGGTCCAGTTGCAGGCGCCGACAAGGGTGTTTTGACAGGTCCATTATGGCAGAGACTGCCGACCTGCTACCTTTGGGGCCGCGTGGCCCCGAGTGAGCAGCGCTGCTGGCGCTGGCGCCAGCCACCTTACGTTACCTAACGCTCTGCTGACGGCACTGCACCTCCAGCGCCACCACTCAACTTCACGCCTTGGACTGGCCGACGCTGACTTCCAACCCCGGCGTTCCGCCAGCGGAATTCTCTCCCGAAAATGCCCCACTCTCGGCGATCGGCCTCCGGCCGCCTCGCGCATGATGTTCGGATTCCCCTGTTACTTCCCCCAACGAGTTGTCTCGGGTGTGATCCAATACCGTAATTGAAACTAACGAACAGAAGAAAGTCGATCAAAGCATCCCTCCAGACACGCCTCGGGCTATTCAAACTCAGCCGTTCGCTTGCTCGCCCCTCGTCGGGTACTAAAAAAGTGAAAGGAACAAAAAGAGCAAAGAGAATCCAAAGAATACCCCCGGCTTGGGCCGAAGGCAGTGGCAGTCGCATCCCCTTGGGGTTGAACAGCTTACCTGTCTGTTAGTTTCACTTATGGTATGCTTGGCGTACTCCACACCGAAAAACCATGACTGTTCCCTCCTCTGGCGCCGACCGTCCGACGGCCGCGGTGAACGCAAACGACAAGGTGTCTATGCCTGACTTGAAAACGTGGGACGACGATCCCCTTGCCGCCTTCACGGCCTTCGTGACGACACCAGCTTTCGCCAGCACCAGCCGGCGACTTGGCGAAGCCGAGCCCGAGGCAATCTCCACGACTTCGGCAGCGGTCTACACCTTCATGTTTCGCAAGTTCGCGGCTTGGCTCGCCGGCCAGAACCGACGCTTTTCGCAGATAGAGGAACGCGATCTGGTGCGCTTCATCAGCCAGCTGCGCCGGTGCGGTGAGCAGAACAGCGGGATCACCGGACGTTATCTGCGCCTGCTCGAGCGCTGCTACAGCCACCTGCAGATCTCGCCGAATCCGGCGACGTCCGCCACCAAGCTGGCCACGGACAACCACTACCTCGCGCAGAACGTCGGCACTGAAGCTCTGGACCCTGAACAGATAGCCGCTTTCGTGTCCGCCCTACCCCCGCTCGATCCGCCTGGGGCTAATCGGGCCGGGCGACTACCAAAAGCGTGGAAGCGCCGGCGCGACCACGCCGTACAGGCGACGCTGCTGTTCGGAGGGCTGAAGGTAGCCGAAGCGATCGGCCTGCATCTGGGCGAGGTCGAGGACTCGTTTAGCCCCCTACCAATCCGGTTGAAAATCAATCCAGAAGATAAGCACGCTACCAGCTACGAGCACGAAACCATCGTGCACGGTTACGGCGCCGAAGCGCTGCGCTATTGGCTCATCGAACGGCTGGCCGAGAATAGAACAGGGGAGCGCCTATTAAAAGGCGACCTGGTCTTCCCCGGCGACGCCGAGGGCAAGCCAATGTCGAAGGTAACGCTCTGGCGCCAGGTCAAAGCGACGTTCGCCCGGGCAAGCATTGACGTCAACCGGAGCGGCGGCCGCACTTTGCGGAACACGTTCGCCGCGCAACAATTGAAGGAACACGGCCGCACGAAGGACGATGTCAAAGGCTATCTCGGCCTTGCGTTGGAACGGTCAGCCGAGATTTACGAAACAGCGAAGCCGAGAAAGAAAGGTACTCGATGAAGCTCTCGGAAATCACAAACATCCTGGCCGCGGCCAAATTGCCAACGCTCTCGCGCGATCAACTGCTCGAGCTGGCCAGCTCCGGCGCGGGCAAGCGGTTTGAAGCAGCCCTCCTCGCCTTTGCCGCCGGCGATCGCCAGCAGCGTGCCGAGCTGGAAGCAACTGTCCGCGTGCTTAACCCAACGACCCGGACGACTCTGCAGCGCATCGGTGGCCAGCTGCCGGTCGGCGAGCTCGTGACAGTGGCGTGCAAAGAGCGGCGCCAGTTCTTCGACGCCATCGACGCGATCGCCTTACGCACGCCACGCGCCGCGGCCGCGCGGAACTATTTGGCCAGGCTGGGGGCAGCAGCTGCGATCGCCAGCAACACGCCGGCACCAGCAGCGGATCCGCCTTACTACAGCTTTAAGATTTTTTCTTCAGCGGCGGCGCTATGCATCACTGAGGCTACGACCAAGGCGGAGCGCAAGCACACCATCAACATCGAGGGCGCCGTGGCGCTCGCTGGCGGCGGCGCCCGCAAGACGTTCGACTGGCCGAACAAGATCGTGGTGCAACTCACCGTGCAGGAAGCCTATCAGGTGCTGGCTCTGCTGGAGAATAAGGTCCGATCGCTCCGCTTCGACGGTCATGGGCGCGAGCACGACAAGTCGCTCCAGATCGAGTTTCAGGACTCACATTATTTTTTTCGCCTCATTCAACGCGGCAGGGCCGCTGTAGCGGTCCAGGTACGTGCAGTCGACTCGTTCCAGGTCGTCTCGCTGATTTACAAGCAGCTGCTGCGCAATGAGAGTCATCTGCAGATCGGGGACATACGGGCGATGGTCGACCGCATGGTGACAATGCTTCCGAGCGCACTCAAACCTGTTCGGGAATGAGTGTTTAGTTCAAGCTATTTCGCGACAGCATTCAAGCTCACTGCGCCAGACTTGAGGGCAAATTCCATGAGCTCCTGCACGTCAGGCGTTCCCCAGTACTTCTCGGCAAGCCAAGAGTAGAACGGGATTGCATGGCGCGGCAGCCAGCGTTCGAACTCTTCTGGCACCAGCTGGATGGCTTGGGAATGGAGGTTGAATTCCTTCACGACAGCTACGCGGTCGCTATCGGGCATTTCGACGAACATCCGCTGCGCGTCATCGTTGCGAGCATGATTAAAGGCTGTTTGTAGCTCGGCGATCGAACCGAGATTCGATTGTTCCGGTGTTGTCGCTGGAGCGGGCATGGCTGTTGTGGCAGCGGCATATCGTCCTTCAAGCGCACGTTTCAGATAGGCTGCCGGACTCTTAAGTGGCTGCTGAGACTTGTCGTTAACACGGTCTACAGTAAAGCGCCAGTGCGCGTCGATGTCGCTCAAGCTATAGGCAGAGAGGAGCTTAGTCCGGTCGCGCTTGGTTAGTCCGAAGTCCTCTAGGCGTTTCTCCCACTCTGCTCGCTCCTCCTGGTCGATGTCAGTTTCCAGCCTGAAGAATGGCTTTTCCTCGACGATGAACTGGAGAAATTTGACGCTGCGTCCACCGTCCTTATTTTCGATCAGTTCGATGTTAAGGTCGGTTCGCTCATTGATTTCAGCAATAGCAGGCTTGAGTTTGGTTCGCTTAAAAACCTTGTATTCATGCAGTACCGATGATTCCGGGATTTCTCCATAAATGCACCACCGCCAGTTCTCCCACGTCATCTCGGCCGTAAGCTTTCCTGGATTGGTACGATACCGGTTCACCCACTCGTAGAGTGCCGCAGTTACGTCTCGGGCCAAAGCGCGCTGAATTCGCAAGTCGAGGCGCGCATAGATCTTTGAGTCAAACAACATGTGCTTGATCTGGGGCGCGTACGAGTAATAAATGAAGTCGCGGTCAAAACCAACGAACGGAAGTAAAACGCATGATGCCCACATCGCATCGCCATCCTGTGCCAGGAAGTCCCACTTCACAGTGAGTTTTTGCATCTGGGAAAGTGCTTTTTTCAGATGATTTCGGTTTGGCGAGGTGTAATCGATCATGCGCATGAGCTCGCTGCGCGAGATCGAATACGTTTCGATCACCTTCCCCGGCTCCTTCGCGTTCATTTCGAGCGCATGCTTGAGCATGGCGTTGAAGGCCAACCGTTGCGTCTTACTTTGGATTCCACCTGTAATGGCCATATGGACCGCTTGGACAGGCTTCTTGAGGATTTCAGGCTCCTGCTCGTATAGCAGGGCTAGCGCAAGCTGGGAGCCGGAGCTGTCTTCGTCGTCAGGCATATGATCGAAAGGTGTTCAAGTTGCGCTCAATGTTCACCTTTCGTTGGCTTGGTGTCAATGAGAACGTGAGGATGAACTTCAACCTGAGATGTTTGGCTGCAGCTGCCTACCGAGCACTATCCTTCATCGTACCGAGGCGAAAGGTGTTCGTTTAGGTCGACTAAGCTGTAAGGACACTTTGTGGACTGCCCTCAGAGCGCTGCAAACGCACGGTTACCCTATCAAAAATGGACACCTCACCGGTCAATCCTGCATCGCCCTATCAAAAACGTACACCATTCGCCTGATCTTGCCGTTCTATCTATCAAAAACAGACACCTTTCACTCAAGCTTGCCGTTCTATCTATCAAAAACATACACCTTTCGGCAGTATCCACCTTGCATACCACGTACGGCCGCCGGTTTTACTGATGTTCTCGGCCACTTTGCGGTCTAGAGACCTTCTATCCACCCAATTTTCGTCTGAAAAATGTCGCGAGGGAAACTTCGAGGGATAAACTATCAAAAACGTACACCTTTCGGCCTATTTTGGTCCCACCCCTATCAAAAAAAGACACCTTTGGAGCCGTGACGCTTATTCAGCCTATCAAAAACGTACACCTTTAGCAGTCTGGCCCTGGGAACGCGTCCTAAAAGTACACTTTTCGCGACCATCCCTTCCTTTTTGTCGGTTGAATCATGACTTTTTTTTGGCTGCTTTTGACCAGACGGCAACTAAATTATCGTGTAGGGATACTACCTGAAGAATTCCGGCCAAATTCTTGTCTTATCAACAGCATCTATCAAGAAGTGACACCTCGTTTACATATTCAGACACCTAACCTATCAAAAACAGACACCTGTAAACATATCCACAGCCCTAACCTATCAGAAACAGACACCTGTAGACATATCCACAACCGTAAACCTGCTGAGAGCCGCCTACGGAGCGACTTCTGCCGTCCTGAATGTATACGGAACGCTTTGTATGTAGGTTTGAACTTTAAAACGTAAAACAACAGTGACATTGCAAACTATGCGCATGTAACACGAAGAAGTCATACGAATCGGGATAGGTGGACTCGGAGGCAGTCCAAGTAAGAGAATGGACTGAAAAAGATGGACAACAAGCCTAAGCTAGCGTCGTTGGCTAAGGTAGATCAGACCCGCTACAAGATAGTCAGGGCTATAGCACCAATCAGCCCTGAGCCACTCTCGGATGATCGCACTGACCTCACTGGGCGTTACTGCTCAGCCTCAAACCTTTTTCGCATTTCTGCGACGAACTCCGACCGTGCAACTGGATCTTCGATTTGTACTTCGAAAGCTACTTTTCCGCTCGTCCATTCTTTCAAGGTGCCGGACGACGTTCCCCCCACGGTGATCTTGTACTGACGCGACGTCTCCCTTTCTTTGCGTGGTTTTTTGTCCTGCAGCTGGACTCGCGCATCATGGATTTGTTGCCGACCAATCTCGCCATTGGCCAGAGCCTTCGCGAACGCAATCGTTCGCTCAACCCCTCCAACCTGTTCGAACAGTGCCAGCTCATAAAGCGCGCTTAGCGGATAGCGGGTTGGGTCTTCCGCAATGAGTTCACGCACAGAATCCGAGAGACGTAAAATTCCCAGCGTCTTGTTGACATTTGGTGCTGACAAGCCTACCGCGTCCGCGACTTCCTGTTCGCTTCCGTATACTTTTTCGTCCAGTAGGCTGCGCCAGGCCAAAGCATTGTCGAAGGCTGATTGGTCCTCACGTTCGGCATTTTCACGATAGCTGATCTCGTAGAGAGCCTTGTCACTTAAGCCGGGAATAATCATAAGACCCATGTATGGGGCGTCAAGTTGCTCCAGACCCTTAAGGCGATAGTGACCAGCTGCCAGAATGTATGCGCCGTCTCGGATCGTCGCAGTTCCTGGAGTCTCTTGCCCGTTCGCGGCCAAGCTTGCTTTCATTTCTTTGATTCTGGTTTCGCGGTACGTCTTTCGCGCATTAAATGGGTTTTCTCGAATCAGCAGACGTGGTACGAGCTCGTAATAGCCGCGCGGGGAGGCAATGTGAAAGTCCTTGTCGCCATGGACAGGTTTCGATAATGCAACCGGAACAGGCGTCGACTTTTGTGCGGAGGTCCCCCCCGCATTACTTGCCGGCTCAGAGTCCTGTTCTGACCGGAGCGGGTGACTGTCGATCAGTCCCCTCGCGTGGTTGATCCGGTCTTCGATTCCTGGAGCGTTTGCGGCCGCCTGGCTCGCCATGGCGCGCATTTCGTCTCTCTTGGACTGTGCACGGCTCGAGCTGGTCGATTGTCCTTGCGATAGCGGGCCCGACGATTTCGCTTCATTATTCTTCTTATTGGTCATTTTTTAGCTACCTTTGGAAATTTGATTGTGAGAATCTTGGCAACTTCATCGCGGAACGAGGTAACTTCGCTCGCTGCTGCCGTGTTCCCCATCGCCGTAACATGGGTACCGTACAGTTGGGACTCCGGATATATATTGCGTAGCGCGATCTTGGTCGTGAGGATTGGAAGCCGGGCACCGTCGCGCAAAACTTCCTCGCACACTTCAAAGACCGTACCCCGTCGTTGCTGCTGGAGCAGGAACACGGCATCGAGTGCACCGGCCGATCCTTTTTCTGCACGTTCGTCTCGCGCTTTGATAACAAGATCCTCGGCTATCTTTGACGCCCACACGTTGTCCATGACTGGAACAACCGGAATGATGGCAAGGTCAGCTACAAGCAGCGAAGCCCAGGGCACGTTCGACTCTACCGCGGGAGGGCAATCGATAATCAGCAGCTCGTAACTTTCAGTCAGAGGACCTAGTTTGTCCAAGAAACGCTCTTTGAGAGCGCCGAGAGAGACGACTTTAGCGGGAAATTGCGCTTTGCCAGGTCTCGACTGCATTGACCACAAAGTAGCTGTCGCTTGCGGATCCATGTCAACGATAGCAGTTAATATTCCTGCCTCTGCAAATGCCCCACCAAGTTGCATGCTCGTCGCAGTCTTCGTGCATCCACCCTTCTGGTTGACCACCGCGATGATTTTGCAGCTGTTCTTTTTAGTCATCTCAATCCTTTAATAATATCCCTGAGTTGATTGTAACTTATCGCGAGTGAAAGGGCGCGAACAAATGGTTCATTTCTTCACTACTCGCGTTGGTTGGGTTCGGTTCGAGAAGATCGCATGCGTAGGTGAAACTCCACAGGAGTTCAGAAGGCACTTTCACGCGTGAAAGTACCCACGCGACGAGGTCGGACTTGGACACATAAGTGCTCGGGAGGCCCGCCTCGACTTTCACGCGTGAAAGTGTTTCGAGGGGTACGACGGACCTCGGCGCAGAAAAGCTCTGGAGCATGGAGATCGACTTTCACGCGTGAAAGTGGACTGCAGAAGGATCGTCGCTCGCCGCTACGTACACCTTGGAGCTCCAATCCTCACTTTCACGCGTGAAAGTGGTATGCCGAAGGATCCCGGAAAAGAAGCATGAGCCTTAACATAAAAAAGCGGCTAAGAAGCCGCCCTTTCATTTTCCTGCTCGTGTGATTCAGCCTGATATGCCTCTCAGATTGCTTCGTAGTGCGGAACTGGGAGTTGTGGATGCCTTCGAATCGGATGCGGCTGGCTTTTTACGCGCTTCATCTGGTGCAGCAGCGGTGACAGGCGCAGACTCGCCAAACTGATCGTCTGATCCGTTCGTCTGCAACTGTTCGGTATGAAAAGTGGGACACTGACTTTGCGACTGCATGCCCAAATCCGGCTGTATGTCCCAGGTTCGACCGGCATGGCGAAGAACACTTCCATCTAGGATAAACCCGGCTTGTTCAGCTGCATACCCCAGTTCAATGAACCGACGCAGCTCCGCACTCTTATCGAGATGTGGGCGTTCCATTCGCTTCATTACATGCATCCCGATTTCAGTGGGCTTGAGGTGCACTTTGAATTGAACTGCCGCGCTATTCGGATTACCCTTCGCCATTACCTAGTCCTTTTATACAGGTTCGACCGTGCTTGACCGCGCTGACTTCGCTTGTGCGCTTTTCGTCTCGACCGGAGATTGCATTGTACGCTCCGCCTCGTCCAGCACATACATTCCGAACTTCCACATGCCCCGGGCGTTTGCAAATTCTGGGTCGACCGCAATGAAGCGCTTGCCTTTAAAAATCGTTCCAAATGCCTCCTCACCGAGAATATTCCTGATCAGGGCAGTGCCGCCTCCGACGAAGATGACGGCGCCAATGGTTGAACCATCGCGAAGCTTAGATACGAAGAAGTTCTTGACCCGCTCCAGATAGGCTTTGCAGGCGGACTCGACGATGTGGGAGACGTCAACGTCCTCTCCAAAAAGCTCATACTTCTTGGTGCGGCATGCCTCTTCGACGTGTGGCAGCGGCGGGTTATCATTCAAGCCGAAGTCCGACTTGATCTGTTCGGCTACCTGGTCAAGCAGCTGCAGAACGCCGATATCCTTCGTCCCGCTCTGGTCTCTGTAGACCGAGCTGACGTTCTCCGCGACCACGACGAGATCAGTTGTCTTACCGCCTAGATCCATGACGGCGACAGGACGACGCGTGATGATTGCCTCGATTCCGGCATCGTACTGACCATCGTGCTGAATGAGTGCGTCGTAGAAAGCTGCGGTTGCTTCGCTTACCACACTTTGGCCGCCAATCACTGCCAGCGCCGGGCCTTTCCCGATTCGGGAAACAGGCTTGGCCAGGCTTTCAATCTTCTTTCCGATCAGCTCCTGGTTCGGTGCGCCATTCTTGTAATATTGGTCGACTGGTAATCCGGTGATAAGGTAGACCGCAGTATCCCCCAGACCGCACGACGCCAAGGAGTGCGTGACAAGGGTGCGATTCAGCTCTGACAAGGGATAACCAGCCATACGAGTATCCAGGGCCTGCAGGAGGTTTTGCGATCCCGCTACAGTGTAGCGCTTACCTTCTGTCTCATATGCTCCGCCGGCGCTATCAGCACCGCCCATTGACATCACCTGCTGAAGACCCTCTACCGCCCGCGATTTATGGTACCCATAGCGCCAAGCTTTGGCCTCGCAGTCCCATCCAAGACAAACTTTGTTCGTATCATGACCGTCGTCCAGGCCAATTACCATTTGCGTTTCTTTATGCGAATTGCTGCCCATGTGCCCATCCCTTTTGATAATGATTGCCGCCTGCATACAGCGGATGCTGATATGACTACACGCGAACTTTATCTTAAACGCGAGGGGCTTTCAAGGTCCTTTAGGGACTTTAAGGGTCTAAAAGGGTCTTTCCGGGTCTACTAACCTGATTGAGCGTAGCTTACATTGGGCGGCCAGCGCAAAGGCTGGGTGTTTCGCGTGCGGGTAAAGCAGAACAGGATCGATGCACAAGCAAAATGCTGAGCGAAGAAATGGAGGGGAAGGTTGCTCAGTCCGGCAGACTGAGCGGTGAGGCAATTTAGTTAGCAGCTGTGGCTAACCAGCCCACCTTGCAGGTGGGCGTTGCAAAAGTGTAAGCGTGCTGCGATTATTTTTTCTTCTTCGTCTTTGCCGTCAGTGCGCCAACAATGAGACCGCTGGCGAGGCCGATGCAGATGTCGTCCAATAGCATATCCACGGTGTACCAGGTCACCGGGTCGCGATGGAGTTTGCAGGTCAGCGTCTCAACGAATACCTCGACGCATTTGATGGTAGATGGAAGGTACTCCGGTCGACCAAACATATGCAAAGCAAAAGCAATGAACAAAAGCAGTGACGCGACGATAACTGTGCGAGTCTTGCCTTTTTCAGTTTCAAAGATACGCCCGAAAAGCGGCTGGATAAAGACTGCGATGCCGACAGCAAAAAGGAGGCGATTTGCAATCCAGAAGCGAGGGTCCTCGAAGAGCGTTGGGGCATAGCTAGGGAAGGCCACATACAAGCCGTTCACTAATCCGAAGGCGACCATCGCCCAGCAGATAGCGCGCTGTTTCTTGCCTACGGTGGTGATGAGGATGGTGACCGCCAGGAAGAACACCACCAGCACGAGATTCACATACGGCCCGAACACCGCAGTGATTAAAGTTGCGAAGGCGACGACCGGCCAGAAGACCAACTCCTTAAGAAGCCCGAAGCCTGTCGCTTTGTTTTTACGTGTGCCTGATTGGGGGGAATTTTGAGATGTCATATTGTTTCTTTCAAAAAAGAGGTTGAGATTATGATGTATCGAAGTCCAGCACTCGGATTTATTCTTGCGCCAGATCATGGTATGGATTAAGTACCCGATGCTGGCGTGATAAACGCAAGGGCCGTACGGGCTTGGCCCATAAGGTGAGCTTATCGTCTAGCCCCTAGACGCCGTCATCGCGACCGTCTCACGCGCCTCTTGCGGAGTGCTTGCGAATTCGAGTTGGCCAAGCCAGTCTTGGTCAGGCGTGCAGCGCGCGAGCGAGAAGCGGAAGTAAGGATCGTCCTCGGGCAAAGTGGACTTACTGCTGTCAGCGTAATCCACCTAAAACCTGAAGATCGTGCCGTCAGGTTGCAACTTGTCGAAAGAGGGGGTTTCGTTGTTGTGCCAGGAGGTGCGTTCGAATCCTGCAGGCAGCTCGAAGTCCAGTTCAAAGCCGGGAAATTCGGTTCGATTCAGCTGCTAGGTTTCTACCTGAGCGTCTTTCGGCGCCAGCGACGTTTCATTCATGGTCACCTCCGAGTCATTGAAAAAAGCGAGCTGGGAGGATGGTGACGAAGACCTCAGCCTTCCTCAGCAACGGTGCAAGTGGGTTCGTGTATGCCCAACCGTACGAACTGTCGTTCCGATATACGGTCATTGGAAGGCAGAACTTGTCGGCGTCGCGCATCGCGCTCAACCTTGCGGTGACAAGCAGCACCTCGTCGCTTTACACGGCAGCTGCGCGGCTCGTGTGCTCGGCAAAGCTGCTTTCGAAACAGGGCAGGGCGGCGGGATTAGCGGCGTGAGATTGCTGGTGGACTGGTGCTTGTTGGGTTTGCATAAATGCTCCTTTGTGCCGAGGGCCGGCGTTGAAAAAAGGAAGCAGCCAATGGCTTGCGACAGGAAGGTGTCGAAAACCGTAGGAGGACGCCTGAACGGCCCCACAATCGCGGGCGTCCAGGCAAAAGTTACATTTTAATTAGTGCGCTTTTGCTCGAAGTGACGCAATAGCAGATGCGCCGCTACATTGTCGATAAGCTCCAGGATCGGGCGCGGGCCATCGAGTTCCTCGTCTGGCGCATGGCCAACATTCGATCGATACCAGCTGTTCAAACCGCCGCGTCCCTCGATTATGTGGGTGCCGAGCGGCTTCTCTGTTCCGGCTTCGAAGATCGTGAAGGTCATGCTGTCGGTTTCCGGCGCCAGCGGGATAACATGGTTCTCCGTACGGTAGATGAGTCCGAAAAGGCCTGGTGCGTCTTGCTCCTTTGCCAGCCATGCGAAGCGGCCGGGGCCTGTCTCGCAAGGAACAAGCGTCGTAGGATAGGTAGACGCGGAGGTGAAGTTTTCGATTGCCATGACGTTGTCGGCTACGCCGATTCGAACTGGCGGAACGTAAAGCGATGGGCTAATTCGCGGCCGCAATCGTATGCCTCAGATTCAATACAGTTGGTCGTGAAGGCGCAGCGGAACTCGCGCATGCCGAGCATGAACGCTATCAGTTTTTTCATAGTGATTCTCCAATAAGTGCCGTAGTCGGCGGAATAAGAGGAGGAGCGTTTGAAGGCTCACCGAACTGGACGTTCGGGCAACCGATGGTAGGGGAGGGGGCAGGCAGACAAGATTGTCGGCGCCCTGGTGTTTGTTCTAGCGAACGTGCTCGCAAGGCTGCCTAAGTGCAGCGATCGCAGTATTAACCTTGAGTGGGAAATCCTTGCGAGTTGGGTGGCCTCGAGTGTGCCACCATCGGCTCGGTATGTGGCTACCGCGCCGCAGCCGAAGGTCACCGCACGGCGTTCGGTAAATAGTGAGTGTGATGTGCCATTCCAGTGGACGAGCAGCTGTGAGTATCCATCGCACGCTTGTCCAATGATCGCAGGCCACGCCGATAGCGCAGTAGATGATGTAACGGCCCGAGCGAAGCTCGATACCGAGAACGTCTCCCTGTACAAACTCACCTGTCTGCTCGGTTCGGCGTTAGCACGAGCAGGGGCATTACAGACAAGCCGACTAAGCGACTCACGCTACTTGACGTTGAACAGCCAACAAGGCGCGAGAGCGCACAGGGGGCCGAAAGGAAAATGAGTGGGTGAAGCATTGCCGCATGGCGACAATGCGAGTATCCCAGTTTCTGAAGTTTGCTGCAAGGAAAGGCCTTATCGCTCTGTATATGCCAAACGCCATGTAGTAGGTGAGGCTCTACAGGGGGCGTGCTTGGTCTGCCCCCATCCTATGAGGAATCGAGTTGCATAGCTAGTTAGGGACGGTATTGTGGTTATAGCTCTGCCGTATGAGGGCCTAGCAGTTAAAGGAATGAACCCAGTTAGGATCGTCGTGCTGACCGTGTTGTATTCCCTCTACAAATCCACAATAGTTTCTAGCCAGAAAGTAAAATACTGGCAACGAGAATTGACCCGCCACGCTTGGAATAGAAAACAAATGACCGACAAGACCCAGCCAACACTGACCAACTTCAAGCTCCCGAAGGTTATCGACCTGTCGCAGCCAGGGGCAAGGATCACGTTCGATTTCGAAGCAAATGACGGAGCGGACGGTAGCGGAATCGGTGAAGTAAACATCGAGATCGATCGCTTCCTCAGTGGAGGGCTACTTCGCAAGCATATCTCATGGAGTCCTGACCGCAGTTCGGCCGATGGTCAGATTGTGAGCACCGACAGCTTCGCCGATGCGACGCCTACAACTGCTGCAAGTTACTTTAACGTCAGCGCCGGCACGCCAACTGGAGTAGTACAAATCGCGAGGATTACCATCAGCGATCAAGCCGGCAATTTCAGAGCATACTCGGCTGCTGATCTGACATTCATGGGCTTCAACGCTTCGGTTACTCTCGCCAATTCTTCCTCGCCGGCGGCACCGACCGCGAGCCTTGTTCTCAATGGAAGCGATGACGCGAGTGCTGTGCGCACTTTCACTGGAACCAGTACGGCGGGAACGACGGTGTATCTGACGACCTTCAGCAATTCTCAATGGCTCGTCCTCGGCAAAACGGTGGCTGGTGCAGATGGTAAGTGGATACTGGAAAGTAGCCAACTAGCAGACGGCGTGTACAGCAATACCTCTGCCTGGGCAGTAGATGCTGCCGGGAACGCCTCGAGTATCAGCACACCATTTGCGTTTGACATCTGGAAAGATTCCCTAGCCACACCGACGCTTTCGCTCCCAGTGCACTCTCAGGACGTGCTGAGTGTGGACAATCCCGTTGTGTCGGGAACCGGTGTTCCAAAGGCGCTGGTTACGCTGTTTGCAGACGGTAAAGCAATCGGAATTGGGCGTGTGAACGAAAACGGCAATTGGTCGATTCTCACGGACACTTTGAGCGAAGGCGTACACAGCTTCACCGCTACTCAGGCGACTGAAGGAGGGCGCACATCCGCAGTCAGTCCTGTATCCACTGCTGTCGTCGTATTGCATCCTGGAGCAGGTCTAAAGCTCACCGTGTCCACTCTTACAGGTATCGACGCCTCAGCCGACAAGGCTTATATCCAAAACTTGCTTGACGACACAGCGGCGCGGTTTAATGAAGTGCTCGATACAGACCAGACCATTGCAGTCGCTGTTGAGGTTCGCGACCTCGGAGGTGCTTCTGCTTCCGCGGGTGGATCCTGGCTCGGAACCAATGCTGCCGGTACGCCTATTGTGGCAAGCGCCGTTCTAAACTTGAACGTCAGCGAAAAGGCACTTTACTCGAAGTCCGATTCGGCTCCTGCCTTCCTATACGCGCACGAAATGATGCACGTTCTTGGCATGAACGAAGGTATGAAAGCTTTCCGCGATCTTGTGAGCGTACAGAGCGACGGTATTTTCTTCGTCGGCTCGAACGCCATGGCCATCAATGGTGCGCCAGTTCGTCTAGATAGCAGCATTGCTCATCTGGCAAGCAATGAAGATCTGATGGGCTCACACGGTGGTCTTCATGACAGCTATGCGTTTAGCGGGACAAATCCATACGCACCGTTCTCAACACTCGACCTGGCCATCCTCAAGGACATCGGATGGATAACAAAGCCAGTTCTTACATCTAACGACGGTCACACGTTTGTTGCTGGCAGCGGAAAGATAGGGTTTGACCAAGTCAACGGGACCGTGGGCCTAGACACCTTTTTCATCAACCAGAACCGCAGCTCGCTCGGCAGCACATGGCAAGATGGGAAGTACGTAATAGCTAATGCAGCAAACGGGACCTCGCACAGCCTGAGCGGGATCGAAAGAATTCAGTTCGCGGATAAGGCTGTGGCGCTCGATGTGGACGGCGTTGCCGGCCAAGTCTACCGCTTGTATCAAGCAGTCTTTGGCCGCACGCCAGACAGTACTGGTCTTGGCTTCTGGATTGATGCAGCAGATAGAGGTCAGTCGATCGCTCAGATCGCTGACGAGTTCGCTGCGTCTTCCGAGTTCAAGACGTTATACGAGACTTCACCGACGCCAGATGAAATCGTGACAAAGCTCTACGCAAACGTGCTTCACCGAGCACCCGACCAGAGCGGTTATGATTTTTGGCTGCAGGTAATCGAAAGCAATCCAACGCTCGTGGAGGAGGTCCTTGTCTCGTTCAGCGAAAGTGTTGAGAACAAAGATCAGGTGGCGAAGATTATCGGCAACGGTTTTGAATACGAGCCATGGGCCTAAAAAAGCTTGCTGAAGCAAAAACGCCACGGGTGTTTGCAATGCAAATGCTACTTAACGTATTCGCACAGCTAAGCTGAAATCTAAAATGTGAACGATCGGATTCCATTCCACGCAGACGTTTGGCAGCATCCTAAATTGGAGAAGTGTATGCCCATGGAATCCTGCCGCACATGCAGACTAACGTGTCATGACCGTCTTATCGAGGCAACTTCATACTTGCCTCGATAAGCGCAAGCGTTACTGCGCGCAAATCAGGGGCGAGGAATCTGCCTGGCGGACTCCAATCTACGGTTGCAATGGCCTGTTTGTCATCGGGCGCCGTAAAGGTGACGGCGTGAATCACGGCATTGCGAAGACGGTTCGCAGGCCGTCCGAATTCGAGAACCCAAGCCACTTGGTCTGCGCGGTTGTTAGTTTCCGCGAGTGTTTTTAGTTCGGCAATAGCCTGGCCAAGACTCAGCTCAAAAGGAGCCATCGAGCTTGAGTCACTGTGTTTGTTGATGGAGTCGCGAACGCCCGCATGCAGACGTGCTGCCGCCCACGTTACCCGCCCAAGCTCCACGAGTAGATCAGGATCACAGGGCATCGAGTCTGCGTAACTGTCAGGTATTGAAGTCATAACGCGAACGGTACAGTATTCGCCACCTGTCGTCACCGTCAGCGGACGGACGGTCTAGCACACAACTACGACAGGAAGGTCTAACTCGACACTAGAAACCATAATGTCGAATTAGATAGAAAAAACTGCAGAAGAACTGCGCTCGACCGTACGATCTTACGATCGCGTTGAGTTTTCGATGAGCGGAAGAGCTGATGAACGCTCGGGCAGACTGAATTGGCAAGCTATCTTAACTGCCGCCGCTCCCGTGATGGACGGGACCGAGGAAGAGGCGGTTACAGAGGAAGCCAGTTCTCTTCCGTAGCAAATTCGTAGCAATGAGGCTGTTGGGATCATGGGGGCAACGTTAGATGTGACAACTGATCGATCAATGGTCGCAGTTACTCGGTGATGAGGTGTCGATGAGGGTGAAGCGGACGAGGGAGGATTAGCGGCAGGCTACTACGGTCGAGATACGGAGCTTGTCGATAGGCCGCAACGTCGAGTGTGTCAGCACAGAGAAGATCTCAGGACATTGAGGTTAAGAAGGTGCTGGCCAACCGCTGATTGCACGCAGTGTTCACCGCCATTCTGATAAGTAGTAGCTTGTTTACGATCGGGCGAGTGGGAGTGTGGCAGGTCTTGGCCCGAGTAGCGGATGCCCTGCTGTTCCTAGATCAGCGCGATGCCAAATCGTTTGAGCACTGCCGCGAATACCGCGAAGCACACGACCGTCAGGACAACGCAGGCGGCGAGCGCGGGCCAGAAGCCAAGGCGGGAATACAGCATGGGGAACGCCAGGAACATCGGCAGCGTTGGAACTACATACCAGAACGTATAAAATGCGTGGTTGGTTACCTTGGCGGCGGGCTGTTTTTCGACATGTAGCCATATAAGCGTCAAGATCGTGACCATCGGCAGAGCGGCCACTAGTGCGCCCAGCTTGTCGCTGCGTTTGGCGAATTCAGAAACCAATACGACGCCGGCGGTAATAATGTATTTCGTCACGATCCAAAGCATGCTGTTTCTCCCAATACTGTTCAGTTATCGACGGTAATGCAGTTCGATGGTCGAATGGCCGATCTCTTCGCGCACTTCGAGCGCTCGCGTATAGCGGTCGCACTGAGGGACCGATTGCGTGGCACCACGGTTACGGCGCATGCATAGGATTGGCACCCGATTCGCCGCGCATGCACGTCCACAATCCTAATGTCGCCATCACTCACGTCGGCTCCCACGACCTCGCGGACTTCATCGGCCACCGGCGCGTCCATCTCACGGCCCAGCACACCTTGCCGGTTTCCTTGATGAGGTTTTTGCCCCAAAGGCCCGCAGGGATGGCGCCCGCAATCCCAATCAGCGGGTCCAGCCTCCCCAGCCGAACATCGAGCCGCCGAAGAGGCCGTGATCGGCGGTGCCGAGATAGCAGCGTCCGCGATCACATCGATATAGGCGAATTTTAGGTTATCCTCTTGATGCCTGTCGTGACCGTTGTCTCCGTGATCGTTCTTATGGCTGTGACCATGACCAGGGGCCGCCGCGGTCCCAGGGAAATGATCTCGATTTTCCAAGTGCCGAACGCGAAGTCCAGGTTTTGGCATACTTCGGTGTGGCCGCGTCGGCGAAGGCACTCAGGCCAATTGCAAGGGAGTGCGAGCGCATGTACCAGCCATCTGCCTGCGGCGCCATCGGGTCGACCCACCACCCGGCGGTAATCTCGACCACCTCCATGGCTGCGGTAATCCACAGCCCCTGTTTGCCGCGATCGGCGGCCTGCCTTCCCGCTTCGAACACCCGACGCCCACCTCGATGAACGAGCGCCGGATTGGTGCTTCAAACAGCTTCCGCCCGTGCCGCGCGCGGTTCGTCGGACGGGGTCTTCCTGCGCCGCAGAACCATGCCGGTGATTGCCGGCAGCACGAACAGCGTCAGCACGGTCGAGGTGATCAGGCCGCCGATGACGACGGTCGCCAGCGGCTTTTGCACCTCGGCGCCGGTGCCGGCGGCGATCGCCATCGGCACGAAGCCGAGCGAAGCCACCAGCGCCGTCATCAGGACCGGGCGCAGGCGTTCCAGGGCGCCGTCGATCACCGCATCACTTGCCGGCGCGCCGTCGGCCAAGCGCTTGTTGATCGCCGAGATCAGCACCAGGCCGTTCAGGACCGCCACGCCGGAGACGGCGATGAAGCCGACCGCCGCCGAGATCGAGAAGGGCATGCCGCGCAGCAGCAGGGCGAACACGCCGCCCGCCAATGCCAGCGGCACCGCCGTGAGCACGGTTGCCGTCAGCATGGCGTTGCCGATTGCCATGTACAGGGCCGCCGCGATCAGCACGAAGCAGACCGGTACGATGATGGCCAGGCGCTCGGTGGCGGCGCGCAGGTTCTGGAACTGCCCGCCCCACTCGATCCAGGAGCCGGGCGCGAGCCGCACTTCGTTCGCCAGGCGGGCCTGCGCCTCGTCCACATAGCTGCCCAGATCGCGGCCGACGACGTTGGCCTCCACGTAGATACGGCGCTTGCCGTTATCGCGGCTGACTTCGTTCAGGCCCTGGGTGAAGCGGAACTGCACCAGCTGGCGCAGCGGCACCGAGGCACGTGGGCCCTCGTTCGAAGCCGGCAGCATCACCGGCAGTGCGCCGAGCGCGTCGAGGTCATTGCGCAGCGCGGTCGGCAGGCGCACCACGATGTCGAAGCGGCGGTCCCCCTCGAAGATCTGGCCCGCTTCGCGCCCAGCCAGCGAGGTCGACACCGTATCCGCTACCTCTTTCACGCTCAGGCCGTAACGCGCGATCGCGGCGCGGTCGAAGGCGATGTCGAAGGTCGGGAAACCCTCGGTCTGGGCCACGCGCACGTCGGACGCACCGGGAACGCTGCGTAGCACGGCCGCGATGCGCTTCGCGCTGGCGGCCAGCTGGTCCAGGTCTTCGCCAAAGACCTTGACCGCGACATCGCTGCGTACGCCGCCGATCAGCTCATTGAAGCGCATCTCGATCGGCTGGGTGACGTCGTAGTTGTTGCCGACGATCGGCGCGGTCTTGGCGCGGATGCGCTCGATCACCTGTTCCTTGGTCGTCACCCCGGCCGGCCATTCGTCTTTCGGCTTGAGGATGACGTAGTTGTCGGATGCGTTCGGCGGCATCGGGTCGGCCGCCAGGCTGGCGGTACCGGCCTTCGAGTAGACCGTTTTCACTTCGGGCAGGCTGAGGATGGCGCGTTCGATCGGCAGGTCGAGTTCCGCCGACTGCTCGATCGAGGTCGAGGGGATGCGCACCGACGACAGGTTCAGGTTCTGCTCGTCCAGGGTCGGCATGAACTCGCGGCCGACGAAGCTGAACGCGATCGCGGCCAGCACCAGCACGCCCAGTCCGGCGCCGACAAAAGGCAGCGGACGGGCGACGGCGCGCCGCAGCCACGGCTCGTATCGGGTCTTGCTTGCGGCTACGATGCGTACTTCCTTCTCGGAGACCCTTCCCGTCATCAGGACCGCGATCATGGCCGGCACGAAGGTCAGCGACAGCACGAAGGCCGAGGCCAGCGCCAGCATCAGGGTAATGACCATCGGCGAGAACATCTTGCCTTCCACGCCCTGGAAAGTCAGGCAGGGCAGGAACACGAAGAATATCACCAGCTGGCCGTAGATGGTCGGGCGCAGCATCTCGCGCGACGAGGCCACGACTTCTTCCAGGCGCTCTTTCAGCAGTAACAGGCGCCCTTCGCGATGCTGGCGTTCGGCCAGGCGGCGCAGCGTGTTTTCGACGATGATGACGGCGCCGTCGATGATCAGGCCGAAGTCGAGCGCGCCCAGGCTCATCAGGTTCCCGGAAATGCCGAGCGAATTCATGCCGATCGCGCTCATCAGGAGCGACAGCGGAATGACGAGCGCGGCGATCAGGGCGGCGCGCCAGTTGCCCAGCAGGGCGAACAGGATCACGATCACCAGCAGCGCGCCCTCGGCCAGGTTTTTCGCCACCGTCGAGATGGTGGCCACCACCAGCTGCGAGCGGTCCAGGGTCGGCACGATGCGGATGCCTTCGGGCAGGGTAGTCGAGATGGCCTTCAGCTTTTCGCCGACCGCGTGGGCGACCGTGCGGCTGTTGGCGCCCACCAGCATCAGGGCGCTGCCGACGACGGCTTCGGAACCGTCGCGGCTGGCCGCGCCGCTGCGCAATTCTCCGCCGATGGCGACGTTCGCCACTTGGCCCACGGTGATGGCGACGCCGTCGCGTGTGGCGACCACGGCGCGGGCGATCTCGTCCAGGCTGCGGATGCGGCCGTCGGCGCGCACCAGGTAGGACTCGCCCGAGCGGCGGATGTAGTTGGCTCCGACGGAGACGTTGGCTTCTTCCAGCGCGCGGCCCAGTTCGGAAACCGAAATGCCGTAGGACGCGAGGCGCTCCGAATTCGGTTCGACCACGTACTGCTTGACATAGCCGCCCAGCGAGTCGACGTCGGCCAGTCCTGGTGTGGTGCGCAGTTGCGGACGAATGATCCAGTCCTGCACGGTGCGCAGGTAGGCCAGTTGCGCCACGCGTTCGCCGAGGCGCTCGCCGCTATCGGTCAGGAAGCTGCCGTCAGGCTGCCAGCCCGGCTTGCCCTCGGCGCGCGGCGCACCTTTACCGCCGGGGTGGGCGAATTCGACGCTGTAGTGGAAGACTTCGCCGAGACCGGTCGAGACCGGCCCCATTTGCGGCACCGCCCCGTCCGGCAAATCGGGCTGGGCCCGCGCCAGGCGTTCCGATACCTGCTGGCGCATGAAGTAGAGGTCGGCGCTTTCCTTGAAGACCGCGGTGACCTGGGAAAAGCCGTTACGCGAGAACGAGCGCACGTTTTCCACGCCATTCAGGCCGGACAGAGCTGTCTCGATGGGGAGGGTCACGCGCTTTTCGATCTCGACCGGGCTCATGGTCGGGACCACGGTATTGATCTGCACCTGCTTGTTGGTGATGTCGGGCGTAACGTCGATCGGCAGCAGGTTCAGCTGCCAGGCGCCGGCAATCGCCACCACGGTAGTGAGGAACAGGATCAGCCAGCGCGAGCGGACCGATCCGGTAAGGATGGAATCGATCATCTTAGTCCTCTTCGCTCTTGATCATGTCCGCCTTGACCAGGAAGGCATTGTGCGTGGCGACCTGGGCGCCGGGCTGCACGCCCGAAACAATCTGCGCCATGCCGCGGCTGCGTTTGCCCACCAGGACCGGCTGGGCACGAAAGCCGCCCTGGGTGCGTACGAACAGGACGTCGCGGCCTTCGATGTTCTGCACCGCATCTTCCGGCACCGTCATGCCGGCGCCGTTTTCCTTCACATGCAGGCGGACCTGCACGCCTTCGCCGACGACCAGACGCTTGGTTCCAGCGAGCGGCTCGAGTATGACGGTCGCAGCGCGCGTACTGCTGCCGACCGTCGGCGTCACCGACCGCACTTTCGCTGCGATCGACACATCGCCGGTCAGGATGCTGGCCGTGTCGCCGGGAGCGATGCGTCCGATGTCAGATGCCGGGACCGGGGCCTCGACCTCGACCGGGCCATAGCCTGCCACGCGGAAGAGTTCTGTCTGTGGCTGGACGAAGCCGCCCAGGGTCACGGACTCGGCCGTGATCTTGCCGGCTATGGGGCTGCGTACCACCACCGAGCGGCCATCGGCCGAGACCTGCGCCGTGCGCGCGACGGCGTTGGCGCGCTGCGCTTCGCTCTCGGCGACCGCCAAGGCCGACTGCGCGGCTTCGAGTTCCTGGCGCGGCGTCACACCCTGCTGGAATAGCGAGGCTTCGCGCGCGTAGGCTTTGCGTGCCAGCTCGGCGCGGGCCGCGGCCACTTTCCGGTCGGCGGCCATGGTGGCCGCTTCCTGGCTTTCGACCTGGGCCAGCACGTCGCCGGCACGCACCGTGTCGCCCAGCCGGCGCAGCACGCGCGTCACGTTGCCCGAGGCGCGAGCGACGATCAGGGCCTCGCTGTTGGGCAGCGCCGACACGGTGCCGGTGGTCAGGATTTCAGCGTCCAGGCCGCCGCTGGCGACCGGTTCAACGGCGATGTTGGCGACCTTCAGGTACTCGGCGGGAATCGTGATCTCGGCGATGCCGGCGCTCGCTCCGGCGGGTGCCCTCTTGGCTGCCTGCGCCACCGGGGCCCCGACGGGGGTGTTGCGAGCCACCGTCCAGTGGGCAGCGCCGAAGCCGAGCGCCGCGGCGACCGCCGCGAGGCCGGCCGCAAGCGGCCAGTTCATTTGACGGATGGATTTGTCAGTCATGGTGCTTCTCCAAATACGAGTCGGCCTTCGGCCAGGGATAGGGCGGCCAGGGCGCGCACGCGGGCCAAGCGGGTGTCGATGGTGAGTGCCTGCGCCTCGGACAGGGCGCGGCGGATTGACAGCAATTCTAGCAGCGGCGTCTTGCCGGCTTCATAGCCCACGCGTCCGAGCCGGTAGGCTTCGAGGGCGGCCGTCTCGCCTTCCTCGGCAGCCTTCAGGCGTTGTTCCGACGCGGCAGCCTGGGCCAGCGCTGCGCGGCGCGCTGCCACGGCGTCGAGGCGGGCCGCTTCGACCCGCAGGGCGGCGCCGTTGGCGCGCTCGCGGGCGGCGTCGACGCCGCTGCGGTTACGGTCGAACAGCGGGATGCTGGCCGTTACCCCGACCGTGGCGGCCCGCTCGCTGCTCCAGGCAAACCTGCGCACGCCGAGGGACACGCCGATGTCGGGAATGGCGCGCTTTTGCTCGACCCGCACCTGGGCGACAAAGGCGTCGCGTTCGGCGGCGGCTGCTGCCAGCGCCGGCGACTGCTCGGGCGTCCAGGCCGCCGCCGTGGCTGCTGCGGTGCCTGATGCTGTGCCCGCTGCCGCGACCCTGGCCATGAACGGGTGGTCGATGCGCGTGAACGGTTCGGAAGAACCGACCAGTGCGGCGAGGCGCGCTAGGGCTTCGGTCGCGTCGGCGACCGCCGACTGCTGCGCTGCGCTGGCCGCGGCCGCGCTGGCGCGGGCCTGGGCGAGCCGCAGTTCGGCTTCGCGGCCGGCTTTTACCAAGGCTTGCGCGGCCCGCAAGTCGTCGCCGGCACGCTCGAGGGCGGCTTCGGCGACGGCCTGGCGTTCCTGCATGGCCTCGGCAATGGCATAGGCGAGCGCTAGTTCGGTGGCGAAGGTCAGGCGGGCCTGGCGTTCACGCGTGCCGGTCGCGACGGCCTTGTGCTGCTCGGCTTCGATCCGGGCCGCGCGCTTGCCGCCGAGTTCGAATACCTGGGTCAGGGCGTAGGTGTCCTGGCGCTGGCTGACGCCGCCGGTCTCGGGGGCATGCAGGTTTTCGAAGGTGGCGTCGAGCGTCGGATTGCGCCAGGCGCTGGCCTGGCGCACGTCGGCCTGGGCGGCGCGCACGTTGGCCATCTGTTCCAGCAGCTGGGGCGCGCTGCCTTGGGCGCGCGCGAGGAGGGCGCTGAACGAAGGGGTTTCGGCATGTGCGAGCGAGATGGCACTGCCGAACAGTGCGGCGATGACCGCACCGCGGACGGAGAGCGTGCTCGATGCCGCGTGCCGGCCGCGTGACCGTGCACGCGACCTTGATGATGATATTTGCATGTAAAGCCTCTGCAGATTGAACAGGATTCAAACCAGCGGGCCGCACGCGCATCGGGTGCGCGTGTGTTGTCGATGCGACGGAGCCCGCGCCTCAGGCGCGGGCGCGGGGAGGCGGGAGAGGCGGAAGCGTGCTGCGATCGGAGAACGTTTCCGGCAACGGTGTGGGAGGGAGACGGGGAAGGGCAATGGCAGACAACACCGGCGCCGCCGGCAACAGTAAAGCCGCGCCGCAACCGTGCTCGTAGTCGTTCAAGTGCTGGACCGATTTTTCGGATTGATCGACATGCGCGTCACCGTCGTCATGGGCTTCGTGGTGATGCAAGACGTGGGCCTCGTGCTCTGCCAAGTGCTTACCAACCTGCTCGAAACCGCCGGCGGCCTGGCTCGACATCACATGCGTGAGCGTGCGTTCAGCCGCGGCAATCGCTTGCCAGGGAAGTACGATCAGTAGGATGAGGAGCAACGCCTTCTTCATGAGGTCGGCCGGTCGGGGCGTGGGTTCCGATAAGGGAGCAAAGGGTGCTGATTATAGACGGTGCTTCTAGGCACGTGTCAATCGGATGTCTGTTTGTATGCAGCAGTGCGTAGACGCGCCGATTCTGTTTTTGTTGCGAATTAATTTTGGCAGAGAAAAAAACTGAAGCCGTCACGATTAGCACTAAATCTCTTCGAAGAGAAAAGGTGGAAAGGTATTCCCGACTGGCAACTGCTCGTCGTGGCATTCCCTTATCAACCATGTGCACTTTTGACGTTGGGCATGCTACATTGACCATATGCGCAGCAGGCTACGATCATTTCTCTTGTGCCTTCTTATCGTCTCCCTACCAATCCAAAGCATTGCGGGAGTGGCGAGGCTTGCGTGCGGCATGACCCATCATCTATCCTCGGTTGATTCTAGAGAGCACGGCATGACAACTCCGGTCATGATGACCGACGGGAGCATGCATGACAGTGGACATAAGCATTCAGACTCCATGGCGCAAAGCTCATTGCCAAGTGAGGACTGCGAGGCTAGCGTCACCGACACTGACGGACGCTCGAGTTGCGGCACGTGTTCAGGCTGCTCCATCGGCGCCTACGCGCCGCCGCCGGTCATGGTTTTAACCGCCGGTGAAGAACCCGCAAACCTGCTCCGGCAATTTTCCTTATCTCCTTTTACCGGGCACATTCCGGCCCGGATCGAACGGCTTCCCCGCACTAGCACGTCAATCGCGGCGTAACAGATCTTCGCGGCTGATACCGACGACTCCTTCTTGACTGCGTTGCTCGGCAGCGTGCTTGCGCTCGCATGCGCGGCGCCAGGCATTCCTGAAAGTGCCAGTTGCACGGTCCGGGCCGACTGCAGTGTCCGTGCGTCGGCGACGTCCGTGATAGAGCTGCTTGCACACGTCCGGGCTACCTGAACCTTAACGAGCACCAGGTCGGGCGAAGCACTTGCGCCAGAATTTTGGATTCAGCTCGGAGGGCCCCCAAGCACATCGAGACGTGAACTATGAGGCACGAGCAGTTGGTGTCGGCGATTTCTGCAAGGGCTGGGGAGCGTCGTAACGGCTGCTCTTGTAACTCCGCGGAAGAGCGCTGACGCAATATGCGTCGGCCTTTTTGCGCTTTAAAAAATTAAGTATCGCCAAATAGCCACAAAACAAAGTTTTATTGCTAATGGATGAAAAGTTCGATAAAGTAAAAAAAGATTGAACCTGTATAGACATGTTGGTCTGTCTCGGATCCCATGCGTCGCCACTGCCAATCAATACCGGCAGCTTGGCCTAGTAGCTTTCACAAAAAAGAAACCCGGAGGGTAAATGGCTCACAAGTACGTCCCAAGAACAACGGCCGCGCTCGCATTAATGGTTCTGCAACAGAGCGCATACGCACAACAACCCGCCACTGGCGATACCGCCGAAGCGGCAGGCATGCAGCGTGTACAAATTACGGGGAGCCGAATCAACCTTCGGCAGGAACAGGTATCCGGGGTTGGCCCAGTTACCGTCATCGATGCCGACACCATCCAGCGCTCCGGAGCGATTTCGATCGAAACGCTGCTGCAGCGCCTGCCTTCGTCTGCCGGTACGGCGGGCAGCCAGACCAGTGCGTATTGGACCAGCAACGGCTACGGGACCACGCAAGTGAACTTGCGTGGTCTCGGCATCGATCGCACCCTGGTGCTGCTGAACGGACGCCGGGTCGTCTCGGGTGGCACGGGGGCGAACAGCTCTGTCGACCTGAACATGATTCCGGTCGCGATGATCGAGCGGATCGAAGTGCTGAAGGATGGCGCCTCGGCAATCTACGGCGCCGATGCCGTTGCCGGCGTCGTCAACATCATCACGAAGAAAGCCATCGACGGTGTTGAAGCATCGGTGCGCTATGGGAAGACCGAGCGTGGTGACGGCGCCGAAAAGTCGGCGGACATCGTCTGGGGAACGAAAAGCGAACGTGGCTCGCTGATGGCCTCCCTGAACTACTCCGAGAGCGAGGCGGTCAATCTAGCCTCGCGTGCGCCTTGCGCCCTGTTCGAGGATGACGGCGAACTGGTGTGTTCCGGCAGCTCGTCCACCATAGGCGGCCGCGCGCGGCTGGCAAATGGTCGCAGGGTCAACTTCAACCAGGATCCGAACGGGGACCCGCGCGGCTTCGAGACCTATAGCGCAGCCAAGCATGCCTACAACAGCAATCCGTTCCTGAACGCGGTCAATCCGATCAAGCGTGTCGGTGTGAGCGCCTTCGGCAACATGCACCTGACCGATAAGGTAGATCTGTTCACCGAACTCATGTTCACAAACCGCCAGTCGGAGCAGCTTGCAACCCCTGGCGCTATCGGTGTCTACCGCCCGATCGAAATCGCCGCGAACCATCCTACCAATCCGACCGGCCAGAACCTGACCCTGGAGCGGCGCCGGGTGGCGGAAGTCGGGCCGCGTTACTTCTTCCAGGAGACCAATACCTTCCGTATTGTCGCCGGCTTGAAGGGGGAACTTGCTCCGAAATGGGACTGGTCGGCGTCCGTCAACTGGGGGCGCAACACCGGCGTTGACGGGATGACGAACATCATCAACCTCGATCGTGTCGATGCGACGCTCAATACCGCCACCTGCGGCACCAGCCCGTCCGCGGCTCCTTGCGGCAACTATCTCGGCTACGGGAACCTCAGCCCTGCGGTCCTCGAGTACATCCATTTCACGACCCGCGATCATGGCGGCAACGACCAGAAGAGCTTCAACGCAAGCATCAGCGGCGAGGTGTTTTCCCTGCCGGCAGGGCCCGTCGGCTTCGCTTCCGGCTTCGAGTACCGCCGCGAGAAAGGATGGCGCGACCCGGATAGCCTGATCGTATCGGGAGCCGCCAATACCAACGCCCAGGATCCGATTGCGGGCGAATACAGTGCGCGCGAGGTCTTCGCGGAGTTGTCCGTACCCTTGCTGGCCAAGCTGCCCCTGGTCGACTCCCTGACGATGAATGCCGCGGCCCGCTACTCCGACTACAGCCTGTTCGGGTCGCAGGCCACGTACAAGGTGGGTCTCGACTGGCAGGTAATCCCGTCGCTGAAAGTGCGTGCGAATCGTTCGACGGCATTCCGCGTGCCGAATGTGCCGGAACTGTTCGGCGGTGTCTCCGAGGGCAACCTGACCACGACCGACCCGTGCAACAACTGGAACACGCTCGATCCGAACTCCACGGTCTACAAGAACTGCCAGGCATCCGGGTTGCCTGCCGGCTTCAGGCAATTCGGTCCGTCGATCCTGACGACCGGGGGCGGCAACCAGAACCTGAAGCCCGAGGAAGCCAATACGTTCACGATCGGCGCCGTATGGACGCCGTCGAAAGCGCTGACGCTGACGCTCGACTACTTCAACATCAAGATCGATAACGCCATCGAGACCGTTCCTGGCTCGACCAAGCTGGCGGTCTGCTACAACTCGCCTGGTCTGGCGCACATCTTCTGCGGTCCGTCGAGTTTCACGCGCGATCCGCGCACCGGGGAAATCAACTTCCTGTCCTCGCAACCCGAGAATGCTGCGCAGCAGCGCGTGGCGGGACTCGATCTCGGTGCGATCGTCGACTTCAACCTGGCGGGATGGACATCGTCGTTCACTGCGGATGTTTCGCGGCTTAACCAGTTCGACGTGACGCCATTCCCTGGCGGTGAAGTCATCGAGTACGCCGGCAAGATTACGGGTGGGCGCGGCAGCTATGCAAAATGGCGCTCGACCGCGTCGCTGACCTCATCGAAAGGTCCGTGGTCCGGTTCCTATACCGTCCAGTACATTGGCAGCGCCGACGACATCAATGCCGCCCCTACCGATATCGGCGCGCGCGCACCCGGCATCGTCTACCACAACGCCAGTATGAAGTATGCGTTCAACAAGGCAATGACGGTATCGCTGGGCATCGATAACCTGTTCGACAAGCGTGCGCCCTACATCCAGAGCTGGACAGACGGCAATACCGACACGATGACCTACGACCTGCTCGGCCGCCGCTGGCACGTTCGCCTCGGCTACAAGTTCTAAGGTCTTCATGGCTCCTTGCGGCCGCTGTGCGTTTATCATGCGCAGTGGCCGTTCCGCGGCCGGTAACTCAACTTATTCACAACAACTATGCAATCAGCTTTCTGGGTGCGGCGCGCCCACAAATGGATCGGGCTTGTCGTCGGGGTGCAGGCGCTGCTCTGGATGATCAGTGGCCTCTACATGGTGGTCGTTCCTCTCGAAGTCATCCACGGCGACCATCTGGCGCATGTGCCCACTGATCCCCTCAGCCGCGCCGGCACGCGCATTGCGCAGGAACGCCTGCAACAACTGTATCCGGGCATGACCGCTGTGCGCATGAAAAGCCTGCTGGGCAAGGAGGCATATGAAATCAAGCAGGGCAAGCAGGTCACCCTGGTCGACGCGGCAAGCGGCCGGCAAATCAGTCCTCTGGGGCGGGAGGACATCGTTGCGCTTGCCGATGCGGCCTATGTGGGCGAAGGCAGCATCCGCGGCGTGGAATGGGTGACGAAGGCGCCTTCGGAAGTCGGCGCGCGGCCGGTGCCGCTGTGGGCCGTCCATTACGATGAGCCAGGCAAGACGACGCTGTATTTTTCGCCGTTCAGTGGCGACCTTGTCGCGCGACGCCATGAACTCTGGAGGTGGTTCGATTTCCTGTGGATGTTCCACATCATGGATTACGAAGAGCGCGAAAACGTGAACAACACACTCTTGCGTGCGGCCTCGATTTCCGGCATGGCGTTTGCGCTGAGCGGGGCGTGGTTGCTCTTCTATAGTTTCAGCCGGAGGAAGCAGGCATGAGCCATTGGATGCGGCGTCTTCATAAATGGGTCGGGTTGGTCATCGCGATCCAGTTTGTGTTGTGGATGTCCAGCGGTGTCGTCATGAGCCTGCTCGACGCAAATAAGGTGCAGGGACGGGAGTTTCGCGTCAATCCGGCCCCAGCGTTGGTCTGGCCGGGAAATGTGCTGAGCGCCGACGCGCTCCTTGCCGCGACCACCGAAAACATCATGTCGATCACGTCAGGATGGGTGCTCGACCGTCCTGTGTACCGCCTGCAAAACGACAAGCGCAGCTGGCTTGTCGATGCACGTTCAGGCCATGGTCTGGCAGTCGATGCGCAGCTCGCGCAGCAGATCGCCCGTGCTTCGTATTCCGGGCCCGGCAGACCGGGGACGCCGCGCCTGCTGGACTATACGCTCGAAGCGCGTGCGCACAAGGAGCCCGTCTGGCGCGTCGATTTCAACGACCCGGAGGAGACCTCGGTCTATGTGTCGAGCCGCTCAGGGACCGTACTCGAGCACAGGAACAGCACCTGGAGACTGTTCGACTTCTTCTGGATGCTCCACATCATGGACTACAGCGAGCGGACCAACTTCAACAATCCCTTGCTGGTGTCGAGCGCCATCGGCGGACTATGGATGGCCTTGACCGGCGTCTGGCTGTTGTTCGCCAGCGTTCGTCTCGCGGAGTTCGTGCCAGCCCGTTGGCGCCGCCGCAGCACGGTCAGCCTGATGGACGACCAGGGTGGCAAGCTGCGCGCGGTAGAGGCGGTGCAGGGTGACACCGTGTTCCAGTCTCTCGCGCGGGCCGGCTTGCAGCTGCCATCGAACTGTGGAGGAGGGCAGAGCTGTGGACTGTGCGCGGTACGCTGTGTCGGCAAGGCGCCGGAACCAACGGGCGCAGACCGCGCGTTGCTGTCGCCGCAGAAGCTCGCAGCGGGCTACAGGCTCGCATGCAACCTGAAGGTCAAGCGTCATGTCGAGGTCGACATTGGCGACGCGCTGGTGGCGTCTGCAGAGCAGGTTGGTGTGGTTGCAAGCGTGACGCCAGTGGCGCCCTTCCTGCGCGAGATTACGATACGCCCGCAAAGCCCCGTGGAATGCCGTCCCGGCGCTTACGTTCAGATGCATGTGCCGGCATTTGTCCGGAACGGGGGTGACCTGGCCATTCCGGCGGACCACCACGACGACTGGCACGCGATCGGCATGCCGGCCGAGCTGGCCAACGATGCACCGGTACGGCGCTCGTATTCGGTATCGGTTCCGGTAGAGCGCTGCGATGGAAACCTGAGCTTCCTCGTCCGGTTTGTGCCCGGTTCGAAGCCGGGCCGCGGTTCGGGTTACATGTACACGCTCAAGCCAGGCGATGAGGTGCGCTTCAGCGGGCCGTATGGCGACTTCGCCCTGAAACCAGGGACGCGGGAAAAGGTCTTCATCGGCGGCGGCGCCGGCATGGCTCCGCTGCGCGCAATGATTCACGACCTGCTGGCAAAGGGCGCCACCGAGCCGCTGCACTTCTGGTACGGGGCGCGCAGCCGTCGCGATGCGCCTTATGTGGCCGAGATGCGCGAGTTCGCCGTGAACTATCCGAACTTCCACTGGCACCTGGTGCTGTCGGAGGAAGCAGGCGCCGCCGATGTGCAGACCGGATTCGTCCATGATGCAGTGCTGGAGGGCTTGCTGCGCACACATCCGAATATAGCCTCGCTCGAGTTTTATGTTTGCGGTCCTCCAGCGATGCTATCGGCGACTCGGGAGATGTTACGTGGTCTCGGTGTTGACGATGCCAGGGTAGCGTACGACGATTTCAAGATCTGAAGGGCGGAAACCGTATTTGACTTAGGGATAAGGGCAATAACCGTTGTTGAATCGCCACGTCATTTGTAGACACTCCTGAGCCAGGATATCGGGTGCAAGGAGAACGTACGAGCGGCAAGCGGTACACAGAGGAATTCAAGATTGCAGTCGTCAAACAGGTAGCACAGCGTGGGCACCCAGCGAGCGAAGTAGCGGAGCGGCTTGAGGTGAGCATCTATAGCCTGTACGCCGTGACGAACCGCTATGGCGTTCCCGAGGCGGAGCGCAAGGCTGTCGATGCCCAGTCTGACGAGATGCAGCGCATCAAGGCCGAGCTCAAGCGCGCCAGGGAGGAGCGTGACATCTTGAAAAAGGCCGCGGTGTACTTAGCCAAGACGTCCGGGTAAGATCCAGCCGGATCGCACTTGAGCCGCGATCGGCACAGCAATTCGAAGAGACACATCGGCAAGGATGCCTGGTTCTGCCTCGTTGTCAGGCATGCTTGTTCGCTATCAGAAGGGTAGGTTTGGGCTGCCCTACGATTGGTGAATCTCGACCTTTCGAAGAGCATCAATCATGCCTAAGATAACATTTCTCCAACGCTCGAACCTGTCCGAAGACCAGTGGCATTCCATGTTCATAGCACAGCTACGGGGATTGGCAGCCCTAGTGGTCGCAGCAGCGCACTTGCGTGCCCAGGTCTATCCCGGCTTCGGCACCGTCCAGAACCCTTCGCTTGCTTTTCAGGGACTCGCCTTCGCCACCGGGTTTGCCTATCTGGCCGTGATCGTGTTCTTCGTGCTCAGCGGCTGGCTGGTGGGAGGCAGCTTGCTCAACCGCCTTGATACTCACCGGGCCATTGCAAATTACGCCATCGACCGGGCGACGAGATTATGGATCGTGCTGATACCCACCTTTGGCGCAATGCTGCTGTTCGGTCTCGCGACGGCGGTGCTCGATCCCACCAGTTTGTCGCTCGCCCCTGACAACGCTTATTCGGCGGCTGCTTTTTTTGGGAACCTTGTCGGACTGCAAAATATTCTCGTGCCCGAGTTCGGCGGGAATTTCCCGCTGTGGAGCCTGGCGAATGAAACCTGGTATTACGTGCTGTTCCCCCTACTCGCCATGCTTTTTCGTACGCGGTCCGCCCTGCATGGAGCGCTGATCCTGATGGCGCTCGCGGCTATCGTCCACCTCCTCGACAGCGCGATCCTGCTGTACTTCTCGATCTGGCTGCTGGGGGCAGCGTTCTCGCGCGTGCGCATTGAGTGCGGCGCATACCTGCGCTGGGCCTTGTTCCTCGCTCTCGTGGCTACGGCAGTCGGTATCCGCATGAAAGGCAAGAACAACATCACGGTGGACAGTTTTGTCCAGTATCTGCTTTTCAGCGTGATCTTCGTGCTTTTCCTGTCCAGCATGCAGTACAAGCGTCAGCGTACCCGCTCGATTGAACTGGCGAGCCGGGTCGGGCGTTTCTTCTCGGAGTTTTCGTTCACGCTGTACGTCCTACATGTCCCGCTGATGGCAGTGTTCCTGCATTTTGGCGTGCCAGCCCTCGGCAACGGGCGACTGGACCCGAATCGGCCGATGCATTTGCTGGTGTATCTGCTCCTGTATCTTGGACTCGTCGTCGGTGCATACCTGTTCCACATACCCTTCGAAGCCAAGACTTATCGTGTCAGGGAGTGGCTTAAGACCATATGGTTTGCCCGCGGCCGACCAGCGAGGGCGTGACCGAGGGACGACGCCTTGGCCGATATGGCGATCGTCAGTGCCGGACCGTAGTGGATCTTGCTGCGGCCGAGCAGGCATTGCGTTTCGGCGAGCGCGCCGATGCCCGCG